>Ga0208172_1000005_pt1 | contig 238848 bp, 175 predicted proteins | sample Colrivmet1552A02_FD_187657 | JGI IMG/M metagenome (GOLD analysis project Ga0208172, IMG submission 187657) | Estuarine microbial communities from the Columbia River estuary - metaG 1552A-02 (SPAdes) (version 2) | ecosystem: Environmental > Aquatic > Marine > Intertidal zone > Estuary | place... | reverse complement strand
TGACTCCTTGCCGCTTGCACAAGGCATCAAGTTCGATTTATAAGCTTTATTGCACTTAAATTTAAAAGGGGTCTAATTGGCCCCTTTTGTTTTTTTATGCTTCACCACCAAAAAGCGAGCGGAGATAAAAAAAGTATTTGAATTGAAGGTGGTATTGTCTAAAGTATAAAACGGAGCGAGCACATACATGCCCGTTTGTACATGCAATTGCCAAACTTTAATGCCAACACTAGGGCAAACCCCAAAACGCAACTGTTTCAAGTCGGTACGCACCGCGGCGCTGAGCCCGTATGTGAGGTCAAAATTGCCGGTGCGGCTCCAAAAACCGATGTCGTATCCCAAGATAGGATTCAAGCGAGAAAAGTCAAAGGATGCGTTGAAGCCATGATGTACGGCTGTTGTGTTCGAATGAACGAGGTCTTCGCGGGTTTTTCTTTGCAGCTCCCAGCCGTATTCAAGGGCATAGAAACGCCCACTTTGCAAGCCAAAATAGGGGCCAGACTTCAGTGTTCTTTTTTTGGGATAGTACAAAGAATCGGGATTTGCAAAAAGTGTAGTCGAAAGAAACACACATAAAAATCCAAATAAAACTATCTTGATGTTATTCTTTTTCATCTGTGATTTGCGATTTAGCTTGTTCTAAATAGGATTCAAATAAAATGGTTTCACTCGCCTTTGGCAAGGTGTTTTGAAGCATCCCGGTATAGAACGGAATCGCTATGGAGGCGTTACGCGTTTCCAAAGTGATGAGTTTTTGTTTGCGGTCATTGGACAGTACAAAAAGTAGAATCGTACCCACCAAATACATCCATTGCAAGATGCCCAACAGAGCCCCTGCTAGGTTATTGAGTATGGAGAGCTTCACAACCTTTAACGCGGTTTCAAGAAGTTTGCCAGCAAAGTAAATACCGGCGCCAATTCCTAAGAAGAGGACGACAAAACTGAGCGGCATGAGCGTAGTTTTCTCCCAATGTAAGTTTTTGAGACCCCATTCCACGACAACATCGGTGAGTTGAAAAGCGGCATAAAGCCCCACGACAATGGCCAACAACATGAACAACGACATGATCAGGCCGCGTTTGTATCCTTTATAAGCGCCATAAGCCAACGGCGCAAAAAGAAAGAGGTCTAAAAGATTCATGGCCGAAAATTAGCAGAAAGTTTGTAATCTTGCGCTATGCTGAGTCCATTCAACGACGAATATTTCATGAAGCAAGCCTTTTTAGAGGCTCAAAAAGCTTTTGACGCAGACGAAGTGCCGGTTGGCGCAGTCATTGTTTGCAAAAATCAAATTATTGCGCGTGGCCATAACCTCACCGAACAGCTCACAGACGTTACTGCCCATGCGGAAATCCAAGCGATTACCGCTGCGGCGCAATATTTAGGAGCTAAATACCTCAAAGAATGCACGCTATTTGTGACATTAGAGCCTTGCTGCATGTGCGCGGGCGCTTTGTATTGGTCTCAGATAGACCGCGTCGTTTTTGCGGCCCGAGATGCCAAAAGAGGTGCGAGTGCAACGGGTACAAGTTTGTATCATCCGGCGACAATTGTAGAAAATGGCGTGATGGAGGCCGAATGCAGCCAATTACTCAAAGATTTTTTTGCCAGAAAACGCTAAGTACAAACAAAGCGCTTAATCGTAGAGGGTGTCGTGGAGAATTTCCATTGTTTTGTCGAGGTCAAAACCCGACAAATGAATTTGTGCGTACTGAATGAGGATGCGCAAAGCTTCTTTGTATTGTAGCGCATTTGCATGTAGTTCATTTGGTAGTGGCCAAAATTGCGCCTTTAAAAAGTGTACAAGTGCTGGGTCCTGAATACAAGTGGCGCCACCTTGCGAGGCCTGACAAAAACTTCCCTTTTGCAAGTCAAATATGGCAGCTTGTTCTTCTTCCACTAACGGCGCATAACCCAAGAGCATGAGGTATTGTGCTAAAAATTGCGTCGGGAATTTCCTTTCTGCATCAGTCGTTTCTAAATGCACCAACTGATCGCGGATAAAATAAAAGAGCTTGGGGTCGGGGCCTTGATGCCGCAGCGTTTGCTGGAGAATGTCTGTCATGAAGAAAACCAACAACACCTTTTGCGGACGCTCAAAAAGGACCTGTGGGGTCCAGGCGAAGTCGAGTTGATTGATAATTCCGAGGTCAGATTCAGGTCTTTTGAAATAATTGATTTCATAGAGACCCATTTGGTTGAGCGCCTTGCGTTTCTTGAGCGCGCCTTTGAAAATAAACGACTGAAAACCGCGCTCGAGCGTATAAAAATGCAAGATCATGCTACTCTCCGAATAGGCTTGCTTATCGAGGAGTAGCCCTAGTTCTTTAGCTTTCAAGATCTTGTTCTGGCCCTAAAGTCGATTTTGTAATAGAATATAGGAAAGAAGCCCAATTGGGTTTTCTCTGCAAAAGGCTCAAAACCAGGATCGTTGATTTCTTGAGGTGTGAGCGCAGGTTTGTAAGCCAAAGTCAATAGGTTTTTAGTGCCCAAAATATTAACTAAATCCAGACCAAACTCGTGGGTAACGCGATCAGCGTTTTTACGCCAAGAAATTTTGAGGTCGGCACGGAAGTAATCTCTAAACTGACGCTCATTGAACATAGAATCCATGAAAATGATTTCTTTGGAGGCATTGGTAGCTGCGATATCGACAAAGCCATAGCGCTTGCCACCTGCAGCAGTAACCTTTCCGCCAATGCCAATAATGCTGCGCTCGCCAACTTTGAATTCTTTTCCTCCGAGAAGGTTGGCAACGTAATTACCATTGTAAGAAGTGTTGCGCCAAACGAGGTCGGAGCCACGGTAACGAGAGTCATAGACCGTTCCTGAGAACAAGAAGAAGAAAGATTTATCGAAATACTTCTGAACGGTTAGCTCCAAACCATAGTTGTAGCCATCGCCTGTATTTTGTAATTGATCGACAAACAAACGCGAGAAACCACTACCCACGTTGATCATCGAGAAAGAAGATGGCGCAACGGTAACTGGAATGTTGTAGAGGTATTGGTAATAAGCTTCTGTTTTGATATTGAAGCCTTTGTTGAATGATTTTTCATAGCCAATACCTGAATGTGCACTGCGCGAGAAATCCATGTTGATGTTGCTGTTCGGATTATTGGTTCCTGGCAATACTTTATAAGCATAAGTGTAATAAGGCTGAATCATGCTGTGTAAGCCTCCGCCCGCAAAAATGGCCTGACCTTTGTCCATGCGGTATTTCCAACCTAAGCGCGGTTCAAACGGGCTGATGCTATTGGTGAGGGTGAAATATTGTGCGTGCACACCTGCTGTGAAATCCATGTGGTCTGAAATGCGCCATTTCCATTGCACAAAAGGCTGAATAATAGCAGCTGTTCCTTGGTAGTTCCAACGTGTTTCAAAACCGAGCGCTGCGCTGTCCAAATCGTACAAGCAAGAATCCCTGAAGTCCATAGAAATCAAATCAAAACTTATACCTGCTTTGATGAGATGTTGCTTGTTTACTTTATGATTGATTGCTGTGTAACCACTCAACTTCTGGACCTGAAATCCGTAACCCATCATGTAATATTTTTCATCGTATTTAATCAATGAATCAGTTGGGTCCAATCTTCTATTCTTTAAATATTCATGACGTGTTCTTTGATTTTCTTGGCTGTATGCTAGTGTTGAAGTGATAAATGTTTTCTCGCTCAAGCTCTTTTTATAGTTCAAGCCAGAAGTGATCATGCTGGTCCCAAAATATTGGTCGCGGTCGCCTTCACCGTATAAATCTTCGGTGTATTCAGTAAAATCAGAAATTTTAATGGCAATATCAGAACCACCTCCCATTCCGAAGAACGAAAGTTGTCCGCCATTTTTGAGGATCCAATTGAATTTGAAAGCGCCATCAAAGTATTTTGGAATCGCATCGGTTCCCAAGTTGATGTTCAAAGCTTGGAAAATGGTAAGTGTGGAGTAACGCCCCATGACCAAATAGCTCGACTTACTGTTTTTGCTGAGTGGGCCTTCGGCTAGGAATTCAGTACCTAATAAACCAAATTGACCTGTGAATTCGTGTTGGTTGCTGTTGCCACTTCTGAGTTTGAGGTCGAATACGCCAGACAAGCTATTGCCGTATTCGGCAGGAAAGGCACTCATAAAGAAGTCAGAATTGCCTAAGATTTTGTTGTTCAATAGCGAAACAGGGCCACCTGAGGTTCCGGAAATGGCAAAGTGGTTCGGATTAGGAATATCGATTCCTTCTACACGGTAAATGACACCAAGCGGAGAGTTACCGCGCACCACGATATCATTGCGGGAGTCATCGGCGCCATTTACGCCGGCAAAGTTGGATGCCATGCGCGCTGGGTCCATGCGGGAACCAGGATAACGGTTGGTTTCTTCTACGCTAAATTGTTGAGCAGAGAGCACTGCCATTTCGTTGAGTACCTCTCCTTGTTTGCGACCCACAACCCGCACGTCTTGTTGTTGTGATACTTTTTCTTGTAACGGAATTTGAACAATGAGCTCCCTTCCTGACGTCACCTCAACGGTAAGCGTTCGCGCATCGTAAAAAGGTGCAGAAGCATCTAATTGATGTTTTCCTACTGGTACCTTAGCAATCGCAAAATCTCCATCTGCCCCAGCTGCAGCCATATATTTTTGGCCATTGACTACAATGACAATTTTGGCGCCAACTAGTGGGAAATTAGACTCGCTGTCGAATACTTTTCCGCGCACAGTTTGAGTAGGTAGCTGCGCGAAAATCAATAAGTTAAAAAAAGTGAAAAGGGCTAGTAGTTGTAGTTTCATGGTTAGCAATTTGAAAACGAATATAAAAAAATTTGTTCATATCCCTCATAAGAGAAGTTTAGCACGGTTTTTGTCTATTGCCGCTTTATCATTAACTTTAGAAAAAAATTTACATGAAAACTATCGCTCTATTTACTTTGCTTGTTGTTGCTCAACTCGGTTTTGCACAAAAAGCGGCCCTCACTTGGCACACCGATATCAATGAAGCCAGCGCTATCGCCAAAAAAGAAAACAAACCAATGATGTTGTTTTTTACTGGCTCTGATTGGTGCGGTTGGTGTGTTCGCCTTCAAAATGAAGTATTCAGAACACCTGAATTTGAAGCTTGGGCTAAAGAAAACGTTGTTCTTGTTGAACTCGACTTCCCGAAAAATAAACCACAAAGCGAAGCCATTAAAACACAAAACCGCGCCCTCCAACAACAATTTGCTGTGCGTGGCTATCCAACATGTTGGTTTGTTCGTCCAGAGAAAATGAGCGACGGCAAAACCAATTTAGTTCAAATTGGATCCAAAGGCTACGAAGCTGGCGGGCCTGCCAATTGGACAACAGGGGCAGGAATGCTCATCAAGCCAAACTAAAATCAAACGTTTATTCGAATTTCAGATCTGAAAATTCGTCGTAATTAAAACCCCTGGATGCCAAGAAGCGAAACAACTTTTGCTTGCGCATCCAGGGGTCTTTTTCTTTATGGAGTTCTTGCCATTTTCTATTGGCTACGTCTTGAAGAATCCCAAAATAGTTTTCTTCATTGTACATTGCGGTAAGCGCTTCAGCAATTAATTCTCGGTCTAGGCGCTTGAGTTGGAGGCCTTGTTTGATCTTATTAATACCCCAATGTTTGATGCGCAACTTACCTACAGCATACGCCTTGGCAAAACGGGTGTCGTCAAGAAATTTGTTGTCTAACAGCGAGTTGAGCACTTGTAGGATTTCGCCGTCTTCAGCGCCCATGCGCTTGAGTTTCTCGATGACTTCGTGGCTACAGCGCTCCTGATAAGCACAAAATGCCTCAGATTTCTGAAGCATTTGTGTAAGGTCGTAGGCACGTGGGGCCGACATTTAAAGTGGTATTTCGTTGTTTTCTTTGTCGACGAAGGTATACTGCAGTAAGTGATGTGCAGTAACGCCACGCACAGGAATCCAAGTTTTGAATTTAAATAGCCATTGCAACTGGCGGCTCCAGAGTCCGTTTTTGAAAAAAGCCTCTAGGTAAGGGTGCACCAATACGGTTACACCACGCATTCCGCGGTCGTTGATGAGGTAAGCTAAGTTGTTCTCGATTTCTTCGGCAAACAAAATACTGGCCTGAACTTCGCCGCTTCCGTTACAGGTCGGGCAAGTTTCATGCGTTTGGATGTCGGTTTCTGGACGCACGCGTTGGCGTGTGATTTCGATGATGCCAAACTTAGAAGGAGGAATCATGTTGTGCTTGGCACGGTCTGATTTCATGAATTCCTTCATTTTGTCGAAGAGAATTTTGTTGTTCTCGCGTTCGTGCATATCGATGAAATCGACGCAGATGATGCCGCCCATGTCTCGCAATTGGAGAACGCGTGCTACTTCTTCTGCCGCCTCGATATTGGTAGCGAGTGCATTGGATTCTTGGCCATCGGCGCCCTTGCGGTTGCCGCTATTGACGTCGATAACGTGCATGGCTTCGGTGTGCTCAATGATGAGGTAGCCACCGCTAGCTAATGGTACTTTTTTACCAAACAAGGTTTTGATTTGCTTATTGATGCCAAAACGTTCAAATATACCGATGCGGTTATCGTAATGACGGACAATTTTTTCGCGGCCTGGTGCAATTTCTGAAATGTAGTCCTTCATTTGAAGGGCCATGGTTTCGTCGTTGACATGTATATTGGTAAAGTTTCCATTGAGGAGGTCTCTCAAAATGGAATTGGTGGTGTTGAGTTCTCCGAGCACGCGCTTAGGCGGCTGTGCACCTTTAAGGTTGGCATGGAGTGTGCGCCATTTTTCTAGAAGGTTGCTGAGGTCGGCCTCGAGGTCGGCGGTCGATTTGTTTTCAGCAACGGTACGAATAATGACACCAAAGTTCTTGGGCTTGATGCGGTCCATGAGGTCTTTAAGGCGCTCCTTTTCGGCGCTATCCTTGATTTTTTGACTCACAGAAATTTTCTCGGAAAATGGTACGAGGACTAGATAACGGCCAGCGAGCGTCACTTCGGAGCTCAAGCGTGGGCCTTTTTGGGAAATTGGTTCTTTGGCTACCTGAACAAGGATAGCTTGAGAGGAAGAAAGGGTATTTGAAACCTTTCCTTCTTTGGAAATTTCTTTTTCTAGTTTGAAGTATTGGAGGTCTGCAACATTTTGCTTTCCGTTGATGCTGTCTTTTACGTACTTAGAGAAAGACACGTATTGTGGTCCGAGGTCATGGTAATGCAAGAATGCATCTTTTTCATAACCGACATCTACGAAAGCCGCGTTCAGGCCATTGGCAACACGACGTACCCGTCCGAGATAGACGTCGCCAACAGAGAAGTCAGTGTTGCCGCGATCTTCGTGCAACTCAATTAACTTCCCGTCGCGCAGCAATGCTATCCAGACGCCGTTTGAACGGGCGTCTACAACGAGTTCTAAATTCACTTGAAATTGTTTATAGGATGAAACAATGAAAGCTCAAAGAAAAATCAATGAGCTCTCTATGCGTTTACATAAATGAAAGAAGGATTATTTCTTCTTCTTGTGGCGATTCTTTCTGAGTCTTTTTTTACGCTTGTGCGTCGCCATCTTATGTCTTTTTCTTTTTTTACCGCTTGGCATAATGAGAAGGTGTTATATGTTTAGTACTTTGTTACAAAAAAAATGCACCCCCGTTAAGGGAGTGCAAAGGTAATACAAATTTCAGAAAAAAAGAAAACTTATTTTACTTTAACCTTGTTCTTCACCTCGTCAACAAAGGTTTTCGAAGGCTTGAAAGATGGGATGTTGTGTGCTGGAATGATGATGGTAGTGTTCTTAGAGATGTTGCGACCTGTTTTCTGCGCACGCTCCTTGACCACAAAACTTCCAAACCCACGTAGGTACACGTTTTTTCCGTCAGCCATAGAAGCTTTGATGTTGTTCATAAAGGCTTCTACTGCACGAAGTGCTTCTGCTCTTTCCAATCCGGTTTCTTCTGCAATATTTGCAACGATATCCGCTTTTGTCATATCTCTGTGTTAATTGATTAGGTGATTAATTGCGGGGGCAAAAATACTCCACAGAAAGTATATATGCGTAATTTTCGGACAAAATTTCTAAAATAAATTATGCAGGTACTCCGACAAGCGCTTCAGGAATGGTACAATAATCACCAAAGAGACTTGCCGTGGAGACACACCAAAGACCCGTATGCTATATGGTTGAGCGAAATTATTTTACAACAAACAAGGGTCGATCAAGGCCTGCCTTATTACCTAAGATTCCTAAATAACTATACTGATATACTGCAACTTGCAGCTGCATCTCAACAAGAAGTGCTCAATTTATGGCAAGGACTGGGCTATTACAGCCGAGGGCGAAATTTACATGCTACAGCGCAGCAAATTGCGCATGATTATAATGGTGTGTTTCCGGATACCTACGAGGGTTTATTAAAACTCAAAGGTGTGGGTCCGTATACAGCAGCAGCCATCGCTTCTTTTGCGTATAATTTGCCTCATGCGGTCATTGATGGCAATGTTTTTCGTGTTTTGAGTCGGTATTTTGGCATTGACGCTCCTATTAACTCCACAGACGGGCAACATATTTTTGCTGCGTTGGCAAAAGAATTGCTCGACCAAAAGAACCCTGCGCTGCACAACCAAGCCATCATGGAATTTGGTGCCTTGCAATGCAAACCGGTATCGCCAAATTGCAGCGCTTGCCCAGTTTTAACTACCTGCAGTGCCCACCGCGAAAACCAAGTAGCCCTTCTTCCAATCAAACTCAAAAAAGTAAAAGTCAGAAAACGCTTCTTTGTATACCACCTTCAACAAAACGCACAAAAACAACTCGCTTTTCAAAAAAGAGGACCCAAAGATATCTGGGAAGGGTTATTCGAATTTCCTTTGACGGAATTTGCCGATGAAAACCAATTCAAAATCTATCTTGCCGATCAAAAAATTATTGGTGGTCGATTTCAACATGTCCTCACACATCAGCGAATTGAAGCTTATTTTGTGAGGGCGCCCCATTTGGATCAAAAGACCTCTGATTTGATTTTTCTAGACCTAGCAGGCTTACAAGACCATCCGATTCCGCGTTTGATCGACAAATTTTTAATTGCACACAGCGACGAATTATTTTAAGGGCAGGAGCTTCATTCTTTTTAACTTTGTACAAATTCAACGACATGTTAGTTCTGACTAAAAAATCTAAAAATTCAACTCATTCGGTTGTTCGCTTTGTTCCCAAAACCGACAACTCCAAAGAATTTGAATACTACAAAACCAAAGAGGGCTTTGAATTTGAAATCCAAGAGGGTCAAGATTTAGAGCAAATTCGCATACATGCCCATGCCATTGAAAAGCACTTACACGACTCACAAGTCTCTCTTTTACTTGAAAATGGCAGCATTGATGAAGCCTACGCACTCCTCGAAGGGCTCTTGTTGTCTAGCTACCGCTTCACTCAGCATTTTAGCAAGCCAGAAACGGCAAAGTTTACAGAAGTTGTTGTAAAAGCAGGTGTATCGCAAGCGCAACTTACCGAACTTGAAAACATAGCTAAAGCTGTATTCAAAACCCGAGATTTAGTCAATACACCGGTGTCTCACCTCAATGCCGAGCAACTTGCACAAGCAGTTATAGAAATGGGCAAAGAAGCCAATTTTGATGTCAAAGTGCTCGAAGAAACACAAATTGAGACCCTCAAAATGGGTGGCTTATTGGCTGTCAACAAAGGGTCTATTGATCCGCCTACATTTACTATTGCCGAATACAAACCAAAAAATGCCAAAAACAAACAGCCAATTGTATTGGTCGGAAAAGGCGTGGTCTACGACACAGGAGGCTTGAGCTTAAAGCCAACACCTGGCAGCATGGACACCATGAAAGGAGATATGGCTGGCGCCGCCACAATGGCTGCCGTTGTCTATCTTGCTGCTTTGCAAAAATTACCGGTTCATATCGTTGCTTTGTTGCCTGCAACTGACAACCGCCCAGGCGGCAACGCTTATGCGCCAGGTGACGTCATTACCATGTTCGACGGCACCACCGTTGAGGTGCTCAATACCGACGCCGAGGGCCGCATGATCCTCGCCGATGCCTTGGCTTACTCTAAAAAGTTTGACCCAGCATTGGTCATTGACGCTGCCACACTTACCGGTGCGGCTTTGCGCGCCATTGGCACGGAAGCAAGCATTATTATGGGTAATGCAGCCGATCAAATATTTGACCAACTCGAACAAAGTGGCCATGCAGTGCACGAGCGCGTGGTGCGCTTCCCTTTCTGGGACGACTACAAAAAACACATGAAATCCAAAATTGCCGATCTTAAAAATATCGGCGGACCAAACGCAGGCATGATTTCAGCAGGCAAATTTCTTGAGCATTTCGTAAGTGCTCCATATATTCACATGGATATCGCCGGGCCAGCTTGGCTCGACGCCCCTGAAAATTACAAAGGCGATGGCGGAACCGGCGCTGGCGTGCGCTTGCTTTACCACTTTCTAAAAACCAACAACATTTAATGGAAAAAGAAACCAAAGATAAAGAGGTAAAAGACAAAGAACCGGTTAACAAGAACCTCATCAAAGTCGGCATCACCATCGGTGACCTCAACGGTGTTGGACCCGAAATTATCGTAAAGGCCCTTCACGACAACCGTATTCTAACGGATATCGTTCCGGTTGTGTACGGATCAAACAAAGTGATTTCGCATTATAAGAAACAACTCAATTTGCAAGAATTCAATTATTTGTCTTGCAAAAGTGCGGCCGACATCAACCCTAAAAAGGTGAATATCATCAATGTTTGGCAAGAAGAAGTTCAAATGGAGCCCGGTGTATCCAATGCCGATGGAGGCAAGTATGCATTGCTTTCTTTAGAAGCTGCCACCCGCGACCTCGCCGATGGCAAAATTGATGTGCTCGTCACTGCACCTTTTTCGAAAGAAAACGTCGCCAAAGCCGGCTTTAACTTTCCCGGGCATACCGAATACCTTGCCGAGATGTCTGGCGCCAAAGAAGCCCTAATGGTGCTTGTTTCGGGCAACCTGCGCGTGGCATTGGTCACGACACATATTCCTATAAAAGAGATATCAAGTAAACTTCAAAAAGACCTCATCGTTTCTAAAATTGAAGCCTTCGAGCAAAGCTTGAAAAAAGATTTTGGGTTAATTAGACCAAGAATTGCCGTATTTGGACTGAATCCGCATGCCGGTGAAAACGGCAAAATTGGCGAAGAAGAACAACAAACGATCATCCCTGCCATTCAAGCTGCTAAAAATAAAGGCATCCTTGCTTTTGGCCCTTACCCAGCTGATGGCTTTTTTGGTTCGCCGCTCCGCCAACAATTTGACGGCGTGTTGGCTATGTACCACGACCAAGGCTTAACTGCCTTTAAAGCGCTCTGCTTCGACGATGGCGTCAATTTTACAGCTGGCTTACCAATTGTGCGCACCAGCCCTGACCACGGAACTGCTTTTGACATCGCTGGCAAGATGGAAGCCGATGAACAAAGCCTGCGCAGCGCCATATTTTTAGCCGTAGATATTTACCGCAAAAGAAAAGTTTTCAAGGAGATCCATGCCAATCCATTGGCAGTTTCAAAGGATGAAAAAGGAAAGAAGGAACAAGAACGTGCCGACTGATTTTAAAAATCCAAAATAAATCCTTAATTTTGCCCTTTCGTTTTCGTCAGTGAAGCATTCATTATGAAAAGTCCGTTCGCCATACCCTTCGTAGGATTAAAGATAGGGCTCCATGAGTTTGAATTCGACATTGACAAATCGTTCTTTGAATCATTGCCTTATTCGCTCATCGAAAATGGTCGGCTTATCGCCTACCTAGAGTTAGAAAAAAAAGAAACCATGCTCATCGCTAATATAGAGATTGACGGTTTTATTTTTACTGATTGTGATCGTTGTTCAGAGCCATTAGCACAAGAAATAGAAGGAGAAATGACCCTCTATTATACCTTCGGAGAAGAAGAATCCGAAGACGAAAACCTTATTGTTATTGCGCCTGAAAGCTATCAAATTGACCTAACGCAACCTTTGTATGAGCTGATCAGCCTGTCTTTACCCGCCAAAATGGTGCACGAAGACGGCGACTGCAACGAAGAAATGGTAGAATTAATCAACAAATACCAACAACCTTCTTCCGATTCAAATTCCGATGACGACGACGACATAGACCCACGGTGGTCTGCACTTAAGAATTTAAATTAATAGATATAAATTAACAAAAATGGCGCATCCTAAACGAAGAATATCGACCACACGTCGTGACAAACGTAGAACGCACAAAAAAGCGACTGCAAGCAATGTTGCTACTTGCCCTACAACTGGACAACCACACTTGTTTCACCATGCTCATTGGCATGAAGGCAAACTCTACTACAAAGGAAAAGTTGTAGCAGAGAAAACAACTGACTCCATCGAGGAGGCTCAGTAAGCTCTAATTTTCTCCCATGAAGATTGGGCTTGATGTCTCCGGTGGCGATTTCGCTCCGCAAGCGACAATTGATGGTGCATTATTAGCCAAACATGCTTTGGGTAATGATGTCACTATTGTTTTGTTTGGTGACGAACTCCAAATTCAAAAAGAATTAGCGAGTCGTGGTCAGAGCGCTGCGTTGTTCGAAATCGTGCACGCACCTGAAGTAATTACCTACCACGATCATCCTACCCGAGCACTTCCTAAAAAACCAAACAGTTCTATCGCTGTAGGTTTTGAAATGCTTGCCAAAGGACTCATTGATGTGTTGGCCAGCAATGGCAATACTGGTGCTATGCTCGTGGGTGCCATGTACAAACTCAATACCATTCCAGGCGTCATTCGTCCTTGTATTACCTCTACTTTGCCCACCATTAACGGCGGGCAATCTGTGTTACTAGATGTTGGCTCTAACGCCGATTGCAAATCAGATGTGCTTTACCAATTTGCCTTGTTGGGATCTGTATATGCCGCCAACGTCTTGAACATCGAAAATCCAAAGGTGGCCTTGCTAAATATCGGTGAAGAAGATTCAAAAGGCAACTTGCTTTCGATTGCTACTTACAAATTGCTTTCCGAATCGGACGAGCTCAATTTTATGGGCAACATCGAAGGACGCGACATCTTTACTGGAGTTGCTGACGTCATTGTTTGCGATGGCTTTACTGGTAATATCGTACTCAAAGAAGCTGAAGGCATCTTTACCTTAATGAAGCAACGCGGTATTCAAGACGCATACTTCGACCGCTTCAATTACGAAAACTATGGCGGCACTCCCATTTTAGGAGTCAAAGGAAACGCCATTATCGGACACGGTATTTCTAACGATATTGCTGTCAAAAACATGATTCTTCACGCACACAACGTGGTGAGTTCAAACCTAACCGAAAAAATTAACGAAGCTTTTAACTAACATGGGTAAAATTACCGCTGCTATTACCGCAGTTCAGGGCTATGTGCCTGAACATATTTTATCAAACGACGATTTAGCCAAGTTGGTCGATACTTCTGATGAATGGATCTTGAGCCGCACCGGCATCAAAGAACGTCGCATCATGAAAGATGGCGCAAGTTCAGACATGGCCGCTGCAGCTGTGAAAGCCCTACTCGACAAAAAAGGCATCGATCCCTTAGAAATAGAATTAGTTATTGTTGGTACCGTAACCCCTGACCATCCTTTCCCAAGCACAGCAAACATCGTTTGCGATAAAGTGGGCATGAAAAACGCTTGGAGTTTTGATGTCAATGCGGCTTGTTCAGGTTTTTTGTATGCGTTATCTACAGGTTCGCAATTCATTGAATCAGGAAAACATAAAAAAGTATTAGTCATTGGCGTCGACAAAATGACGTCCATCATCGATTACCAAGACCGCACAACTTGCGTCATTTTTGGCGACGGCGCTGGCGCAGTTTTACTCGAGCCAAATGACGAAGGCAACGGCGTTATGGACTTCATCTTAAGAAGCGATGGAGCAGGTCGTCAGTATTTGCAGCAACCTGCAGGTGGTTCTTACATGCCTGCTTCCATTGAAACCGTTGAAAACCGTTTGCACTACGTCAAACAAGAAGGACAAGCAGTTTTCAAATTTGCAGTTACGAACATGGCCGATGTCTCTGCTGAAATTATGGAACGCAATCAATTAACTAGCGACGACGTCAGTTGGTTGGTTCCGCATCAGGCTAACCTCCGCATCATCGATGCAACTGCCAACCGCATGGGTCTGACCAAAGAAAAGGTCATGATCAATATCCAGCGCTATGGCAACACAACCGCAGGCACTTTGCCACTTTGCTTATGGGATTACGAAAGTCAGCTTAAAAAAGGTGACGTCCTTATCCTGTCAGCATTCGGTGGCGGTTTCACTTGGGGAGCTATTTACCTCAAGTGGGCCTACAATTCATAATTAAATTAACTTTGAAAAAAATTAGACCATGAATTTAGAAGAGATCAAAGACCTTATCAAGTTAGTGTCCAAATCCGGACTCGGAAAAGTTGAAATCGAAAGAGAAGGTTTTCGCATTTCAATCAAAGGCAGCCAAACTGAGCCAATTATGTACCAGGCGGCGCCAATGGTAGCTGCTCCAGTGGCTGCGGCTCCAGCACCAGTTGCAACCAGTGCCGCTCCGGCAAGTACTGAAAACAATAGCAGCAACGACGACAGCAAATACATCACGATCAAATCCCCAATGATCGGTACTTTCTACCGTACACCTGGACCAGACAAAGACGCTTTTGTTAATGTTGGAGACAACATTCAAAAAGGAGACAAAGTTTGTATCATTGAAGCCATGAAAACTTTCAATGAAATTGAATCTGAAATCTCTGGTAAAATTGTTAAAGTTCTCGTTGATAACGCGAGCCCTGTAGACTACGATCAGCCATTATTTTTGGTAGATCCAGCTTAAAAACCAACACATGTTTAAAAAAATATTGATTGCCAATCGCGGCGAAATCGCGCTGCGCGTGATTCGCACCTGTAAAGAAATGGGCATCAAAACGGTGGCCGTTTATTCTACTGCAGACAAAGACAGCCTGCCTGTGCGTTTTGCAGACGAAGCTGTTTGCATCGGACCTCCTACAAGCGCATTGTCTTACCTCAGCATTCCTAACATCATTGCAGCTGCAGAAATTACCAACGCCGATGCCATCCATCCAGGCTACGGGTTTCTTTCTGAAAACGAAAAATTCTCGAAAGTTTGTCAGGAACACGGTATCAAATTCATTGGTGCTTTGCCTGAGCAAATTGCCGGAATGGGTGACAAAGCTACTGCCAAAGCAACCATGATTGCGGCTGGTGTGCCTTGTATTCCAGGATCTACAGGTCTATTAAAAGACCTAGCCGATGCCTTTGTAACGGCCGAAGTTGTAAAATACCCTGTCATACTCAAAGCAACCGCGGGTGGTGGTGGAAAAGGTATGCGCATCGTCTGGAAAAAAGACGAAATGGAAGCCGCCTGGGATTCCGCTCGTCAAGAAGCCGGCGCAGCTTTTGGCAACGACGGCATCTACATGGAAAAATTCATCGAAGAGCCGCGCCACATCGAAATTCAAATTGCCGGAGACCAATACGGAAACGCATGTCACCTCTCTGAGCGCGACTGTTCTATTCAACGTCGCCATCAAAAATTAGTAGAAGAAACACCTTCGCCATTCATGACCGACGAACTTCGCGAAAGAATGGGCGAGGCCGCAATTAAAGCTGCAAAAGCAGTAAAATATGAAGGCGTTGGTACCGTTGAGTTTTTGGTCGACAAAAACCGCGATTTCTACTTCATGGAAATGAATACGCGCATTCAAGTAGAACATACCATTACCGAAGAAGTTATCAATTTTGACCTCATCAAGGAGCAAATCAAAATTGCGGCTGGCGAAAAAATCTCTGGTAAAAATTACTACCCGACCATGCACGCTATTCAGTGTCGCATCAATGCCGAAGATCCATACGCAGATTTTCGTCCGAGCCCAGGAAAAATTACAGATTACCACTGTCCGGGTGGGCATGGTGTTCGCATAGATGCACACGTTTACGCAGGCTATTCTATTCCGCCTTACTACGACTCCATGATTTCTAAATTAATTGTGGTGGCGCAAACTCGTGAAGAAGCCATTTTAAAAATGAAGCGTGCCCTGAGTGAATACGTGATTGGCGGCGTGAAGACCACCATTCCTTTTCATCAAAAACTCATGGATAATCCAGACTTCAATGCTGGTAATTTCACCACCAAATTCATGGACACATTCGAATATTAATTTAAAGGCTTCTTCGGAAGCCTTTTTTATTTGCGTAAAAGGCAACGCATTAGTTGGTATTTCGTTATGCTTTTGCTAAATTTAGCAAGCTAAAATTGAACTAACGAAACACTACTACTAAAAATGCGCATCATTGCCTTCATTGGGCTTATGCTCACTTTGGTATTTACTGCCCATGCACAGTATTGTACCACTGCTACAAGTACCACTGCTATTACACCAAGTAGCACTCCTCAAAACACTGCAACTTTTCCAGCGGGGACTGCCCCGGTATTTACATTTACTGGCACTGCCGGATGTACCTATACCTTTACAACATGTGGTCTTAGTTCTGTAGACACCTACTTACGCATTTACAACTCTTCTCTAACTTTGGTTCAAGGCTGGGATGACCAATGTGGCCTTCAAACCAATGCAGTTTGGACCTGCCCTGCCACAGCAGCATATAGCATTCAACTTTCGCAATTCGTCTGCGGACCACTTGCTGGCTCAGCAACGATGTCATATTCTGTGAGTTGTCCAACTCCACCTTGTACAAACCCTGTAGTCAATGCGGGTAACGACGTTATTATTTGTGCAGGCGCAAGCGGCCAACTAACTGGAACCGTTACCGCCGGAACAGGAGGCACGGGCGGAAGCGGCGGTACAATTGTAGTTACGATTAGCGCTAGTGGATGGCTAGATATGGCTTCTTGGAGTTTAACCAATGCTGCAGGTTCAACCGTTGGATCAGGGGGTCCATATGCTTTTGGATCTACAAACACCGTTACTATTGCCACACCAGGAGCTGGCCCATATAGCTTCTATCTCGAAACCCAAGGCATCATATGTGACAACACCGCCAATTACAATATTACGTGTAACGGCACAAGCGTGGCCTCTGGTTCTGTCGGGCCTTGCCTTTCCACTACTGTTTCTGTTGCAACCTGCACTGGATCAACTAGTACAGCGCCCGTTACCTACGTTTGGACTCCGTCAACCGCATTAAGTGCAACAAATATTTTAAACCCAACAGCAAGTCCTACTACAACTACAACCTACACACTCACCGCAACACAAGGTACTTGTTCTGGTCAAGACCAAGTCACAGTTTATGTCAACCCTTTGCCAACTGTAAACGCAGGGCCAGATGTTTCCTTGTGTGCTGGCCAAGGATCAACAACGCTTAACGGTACCGCAAGTGCAAGTGGTGGCTTTACTGGCGATATCACCGTGAATATTTTTAGTGGTAGTAATCTAGATGAAACCACCTGGACGATGACCAACTCCCTTGGTGCCGTAATTGGCTCTGGAGGTCCTTATCTAGCGGGTTCGAACAATACCATTACGATCAGCAATCCTACCAACCCGCCGTTTTCATTCAATTTAGAAACGCAAGGACCCTCCAACTCAAATGTAGCTGGTTACAACATTCTTTGCGGCGGCCTCACTGGTACTTCCGTAAGCGGCGGAATAGCCATTTTAACGGGCGGGCAAACAATAGCGGTGCCAATAGCAGGCTGTGCGGGTACAGTTACCCCTACTGTTACCTGGAGCCCCGGAGCCACATTGTCTAGTACAAATTCACTTACTACCACTGCCAGCCCAACCACTACAACTACATATACCCTAACAGCTAGCGCCAACGGCTGTACCAATCAAGACCAAGTTACCGTTACTATAGCATCCGCACCTACCGTAAGTGTAAACTCGACTTCTACTTGCGCTGGACAAGCAGCTACGTTAACGGCAACACCAAGTGCGACAGGCGGAACCTACCTCTGGAGCCCAGGTGGGCAAACTTCGAACACAATCACTGTTAGCCCAACAAATACCACAAGTTACAGCGTTGTATATACACTCAATGGCTGTTCATCGGCTAGTTCCTCAGGCACTGTAACCGTAGCGCCTAGCCCGACGGTGAGTGTTGCGCCCGTTACCTTTTGTCCAGGTACAAGTGTCACGCTAAACGCTACCGCAAGTCCAACTGGCGGCACATTTAGTTGGTCTCCAGGTGGGCAAAACACCAGCAGTATCACAGTGAGTCCTGCTGCGACTACCACCTACAATGTAAGTTACACAGTTCCAGGCTGCCCTGCAGGAACCGCAACAGGCACTGCGACTTTAGCAAATACATTAGATTGGGCCAATATCCAATGGCCAGGTACCTCAACAATTTGCGAGGGTCAATCACTCTCCATTTTTGGTCAAGTTTTTGAAAACGGCTTAACCAACCCAGTTGGTCAAGCCGCCGGAATAACTGTTTCCTATGGAGTTTCGAGTAGCAATACCAACCCGGCTACATGGCCTACAAGCGCTTGGTCTGCCGCGACCTACAACCCTTTCTCTTCTGTCAATCCAAATAACGACGAATACTCCGGAACATTAACAGGTTTGACACCAGGCACTTATTATTACGCTTTTAGTTACACCTATAATGGCTGTACAGTATACGGCGGATTCAATGCTGGAGGCGGTGGATTTTGGAATGGGACCAGCAATGTCAATGGTGTTGTTACTGTCACAGCCAATGTCACGCCTAGCTTTACTCAGGTTGCAGCTTTCTGTTCAGGCGCTGTTATATCACCTCTTCCTACAACCTCAAACAACGGTATCACCGGAACTTGGTCTCCAGCCTTAAATAACAACCAAACAACGACTTATACCTTTACTCCTACAGCAGGTCAATGCGCTACTACCGCAACAATGACCATTACAATAAATGCTCTTCCGCTTGCAGGCATAACCAACAACAGCAACGCAACTGAGTTAACCTGTACCCAAACGAGTATTTCATTGACAGCAACTGGCGGTGGTACTTATTCTTGGTCGAATGGAACTAGCATTGTTGGCACAAGCGCAAATTTATCTGTAAATGCTCCTGGGGCCTATACCGTTACAGTTAGTAATGCCTCAGGCTGTACTGCAACCTCAAGTCTCAACATTACACAAAACATTACTGCTCCAACCGTTGGTATCAGCAACTCAACAACACTACTCACTTGTACCACAACCTCCGCAACTTTGACAGCAACTGGCGGTGGCACCTACTCTTGGAGTAACGGCACATCAATCGTCGGAACAAGTGCAAGTTTAACAATTACAAGCCCAGGTACATATACAGTTACCGTTACGAGCACAAATGGTTGTACTTCAACTTTGAACCAAATTATCACTCAAGATATCGTAACGCCAACCGTTAGCATAACCAATTCAAGTGCTACCACAGTACTTACCTGTACAACGACATCCATTGATCTTGCAGCCACGGGTGGAACCACCTATTCTTGGAGCAACGGAACAGCAAACGTTGGCCTCAATGCAGCGCTCAGCGTAACTACACCCGGAACCTACACCGTCACCGCAACCGGAGCAAACGGTTGTACCAATACAACGAGTGTCAGCATTACTGAAAATATTACCTTACCTGTTGTGAACATTAGTTCGTCAAACGGTTCTGTTATTAACTGTACTATTCCTTCGATTACCCTTACCGCTACAGGAGGAGGCACTTACGAATGGGAATCTAATGGTACCATCCTCGGTACAAGCGCAAGTATATTAGTGAATGCGCAAGGAAATTACAGCGTAAGCGTCGTCGGTGCGAACGGATGCGCAAATACGGCAAATTTCAATATTACTGAGGACCTCTCAGCGCCAACTTCTAGTATCAGCAGTTTGCCGGGTAATATTCTCACTTGCACCACCACAAGCATTACTTTAACCGCGAGCGGAAACGGCACTTACACCTGGACCCAAAATGGAAATAGCCTTGGGGCAACCAACACAATTAATGTTAGCAATCCAGGAACCTATAATTTATTGGTGACAGGTGCTAACGGGTGTTCCGCTATTTCAAGTATAAATATCACCCAGAATACTTCAATTCCACCAGCAGCCATAAATAATACTACCGGTACAAACATACTTACTTGTGCGACTACGAGCATTAGCTTAGTTGCTAGTGGAGGACTTTCCTATTCTTGGTCGAACGGAACAACCAACCTTGGCAACACCGCAAGTATCAATGTCACTACCCCTGGAGTTTATACAGTAACCGTAACGGGTGCAAACGGGTGCACAGCAACTGCCAATTCAAACATTACACAAGATATTGTTGCCCCTACAGTGGTCATCAATAACACGACGAATACAACCACGCTAAATTGTTCTACTACCACCATCAATCTAAATGCAACGGGTGGCGCAAGTTATTCTTGGTCAAACGGAACAAGTGTTGTTGGAACAAATGCTGCACTTAGCGTAAGTAGCCCCGGCACTTATACAGTAACAGTAACCGGTGCTAATGGATGTGCGGCAACGGCAAGTATTACAATTACACAAACTATTGCAGCGCCGATAGTAAATATTTCCAACAGTGCCAATACAAATGAACTTACCTGTTCACTAACAAGCATTGGACTTACTGCAACGGGTGGAGGCACCTATTCATGGTCGAACGGCACCAGTGTTGTTGGGACAAGTGCAGCGTTGACTGTAACAAGTCCAGGCACATACACTGTAACTGTTACAGGTGCTAATGGTTGTGCTACAACTGCAGCGGTTATCATCACACAAAACACGACAGCTCCAACTGCGACAATTGCTGCTAACCCAAATACAACTATGTTGTCATGTACCAATAGCGCGCTTTCTTTAACTGCAGCTGGTGGCGGAAGTTATAGCTGGAGTAACGGCACAACTATCATAGGTACGGGTGCAACAATTAGCATTTCAAATCCAGGCACTTACACGGTAACAGTTACAGGAGTTAACGGTTGTACGGCAACCGCAGCAACAACAATTACACAAAATAACCAAGCGCCAACCGTAAATATTGCCGCAACTGCCAACGGTGTACTAACCTGCAGTAATACTAGTCTTACCTTAACTGGAACTTCATCTACCGGAACTGGAACCGCCACTTGGTTAAACGGAACCAGCGTTATTAGCACTGGGCCAATCTCAGGCGCAGGAAACGTTGCTAGTCTAGTGGTGAACTCACCCGGAACCTATACCTTAAATATTCTTGAGGCTAACGGTTGTTTAGGGACAGCCAACTATACCGTTACTCAAAATATCGCAGTTCCTGTTGCTGCGATCACGAATAATACCAATACAACAACACTCACTTGTACCCAAACATCGATCTCACTGACGGGTACCGGAGGCGTAAGCTACGTTTGGAGCAACGGTACAGGAACGGTTGGAAACGCCGCAGCTTTTAGCCCGAGTTCTCCGGGGACATTTACACTCACGGCAACAGGTTCAAACGGCTGTATTGATACAGAGCAAATCATCATCACGCAGAACATTACTGCACCAACTGCGGCAATTACAAATAACACAGCGGCAACGCAATTGACCTGCGCACTCACGAGCATCAGCCTTACGGCAACTGGCGGAGGTACCTATTCGTGGTCCAACGGCACCTCTGTTGTGGGCACTACTGCAAATTTAACCGTGACAACTCCCGGAACCTACACAGTAACCGTCACTTCAAGTACAAATGGTTGCACCGCCACAAGCGCCACCATTATTACACAAAATATCACACCGCCAACTGCTGCAATTACTAGTTTACCGAACCCAGCTGTATTGACGTGTACCACAACAAGTATTGCACTAACAGCAACTGGAGGTGGTACTTACGCTTGGGTAACAGGCTCCACAAATCTTGGAACACAGGCTACTATACAAGCTACAACAACCGGAACATACACCGTAACCGTGACTGGCACAAACGGCTGTACGGCTATTGCATCCGCATTAGTTAGTCAAAATACTACTGCGCCGACAGCTGCTATTGCAAGTGCCCCTGCAACAAGTGTGCTCACTTGTAGTACAACAACAATAAGCCTAACAGCAAGTGGTGGCATCAGTTACTCTTGGTCTAATGGCACAACCATTGTTGGTACTTCAGCAATACTAGCTGTTACTAGCCCTGGTACCTACACCGTTACTGTAACAAGTTCAAATGGTTGTACATCTACTGCAAGTAGTATAATTACTCAAAATATTACAGCTCCTGTGGCAGGTATTTTAAACAACTCGAACACCACTGTTCTTACTTGTACACAAACAAGCATTTCAGTATCAGCAAATGGAGGCACGACGTATTCTTGGTCCAACGGAACGAGTGTTGTAGGAACTGCTGCTGCATTATCCATTACTGCACCTGGCACCTACACCGTAACTGCTACAGCTGCAAATGGTTGTACTGATACAGAGCAGATTGTCATTACCCAAAACATAGCGGCACCAACAGCCTCCATTACAAATGGAGCCACTACCACCATTTTGGATTGTAATACCACAAACATCACCTTGACAGCAGGTGGTGGCGTTTCTTATTCTTGGTCTAACGGTTCAGCAAACCTCGGAAGTAACGCGGCATTGCAAGTTACTACAGCAGGAACCTATACCGTAACCGCAACAGCGGCAAACGGCTGTACAGATACAGAATCTATTACAATAACTAGTCAAGCAAACACCAACCCTACTTTCACGCAAATTGCTGCGATATGTACAGGAGGGGTCATTAACTTGCCTTCAACTTCTAACAATGGTGTGAACGGAAGTTGGAGCCCGGCGCCAAACCTCAACGCTACTACTACATATACATTTACACCAAGTACAGGTCTTTGCGCCAATACAGCAACAATGACCGTAACCGTCAATCCGTATCCAAGCATTACAGCAGTGAACGATACTATTTGTGCAGGCAGTACTGGTACAATAACCACACAAATCAATCTTGTGGGCGGAACCTATAATTGGGTAGGTAGTGCAAACACACTTGCCAATCTGAGCGTAACACCAGCCAGTACCAATTCATATACTGTAATTTACAACCTAGCCGGATGTACAGATACAGCATTTGCGCAAATCCTTGTAAACCCTGTGCCAGTTGTTCAAGTCCAAAACGCAACTATTTGTGCGGGGCAAACCGGTATATTAATTGCCAGTTCCAACTTACCTAACGGACAATTCCTTTGGGCAAACGGTAGCACAAATGACACCATTTCTTTGAACCCACTATCAACAACTTCTCAAAGTGTTACTTACTCATTGGCTGGTTGTACATCTATCCCTGTAAGCGCCACCTTAACGGTGAATCCTGTTCCGAGCATCTCCATGAACAACCAAACCATCTGCTTTGGGGATCCAGTTACGATGCAAGCAGTTGCTAATCCTGCTGGAACATACTATTGGGGCCCTAATGCTGTGCAAGGTATTGCTTCAAATACATTTACGCCTTCTCAAGACTCAACCATTCAAGTATTCAATATCCTGAATGGCTGCTCTTCAGACACCATTCAAGCAGATATTACCGTGTTGCCTTTGCCAATCAGTACATTTAGTGCTGACGTTTTACAAGGTTGCGTACCATTAAGCGTCAACTTCAGCGCAGATGTCAGTAACAATACATCCTATGCTTGGCAAACAAGCAATCAATTGACTGCGAATGGCCCCCAAGCCAATCTTGAATTTGACATAAATGGTTCATTTACTGTATCCCTTACTGCTACTCTGAATGGATGCACCAGTACCACCACGATTTCAAATATGATTGCCGTAGACAATTACCCTATTGCAGCCTTTGAACCTTCTTCGCAAGTATTTACAGAACCAAATCAATCGCTATCGTTCTGGAACAGCTCGGTTGGGGCAACAAGCTACGTTTGGAACTTTGGAGATGGGGGCTCCTCAAATGACGAAGCGCCAACGCATCTATTCGAAGTTGAAAATGAAGGGACAACTGTTGTGCTCTACGCATACTCCAATCTTGGTTGTGTAGACACCGCATCCTTTTACATAGGCTTTGATCCAGGATTGGTGTATTACATTCCAAACTCATTTACACCTGACGGAGACCAATTCAATCAAACCTTTCTGCCTATCTTTACATCCGGTATTGATCCATTCAACTACCAATTGCTCATCTATAACCGTTGGGGAGAGGTCATCTTTGAATCTCTTAACCCCGAAATTGGTTGGGATGGTTCTTTTGGTATACAAGGCAACCCAGCCCAAAATGGAACGTATACTTATTTGATTACCATTAAAGTACCGTCTATAGACAAACGCCAGACCATCAAAGGTCACGTTAACCTGATAAGATAAATGAAAAAACTACTACTACTTCTAACGTTAAACCTCTGTTTACTAGGCAATGTTTTTGCCCAAGGAACTCCGATAAGTGTGGGTACACAAACCACCACTTTTACAAGCATGATCAGAGGCTATCACTTTACAGCTCCTACTAGCTTTACTATTTGTGGACTTTATATTCCACCTGATGCCGCCCCAACCGGCACACAAACCATACGCGTGGTGCGTTTTACAGCTGGCCCACCGCCTGCGTTTGCGGGTACCACCAATAACTTTATTCAATTGTTCACTATTTCGAATGCACCAGCAACACAAGTTATTGCTTGTAATATCCCAGTTGCAGCTGGCGAGATCATCGGTGTATATGGTGCAAGAGGTCCGAATTGCGTAAATAGTTATGGCCCTGCCAATTTTGTGACTAGCATCAACGGTTTCAATACTACCTTACAACGAAGTGGTATGCAGTCTTGTCCTGCTGGTACAGGCGCTGCTATGGCTAATATTTGGTCAGAAGTCAATTACAACATTGGCCGCATTTCCATGTATATCAACTGCTGCCAAACACCAACCTTAACTGCGTCTAATACAAGCCCCATCTGTAGCGGGCAAACGCTCAACTTTGGAGCCGTACCTAACCCTACTGGCAACAACTATACGTGGTCATGGACAGGGCCAAACAGCTTTACATCTACACAACAAAATCCAACAATTGCAAGTCCTACTTTGTTGGCAGCCGGCACCTATACCGTTACACTGACTGTTCCGAACTGTGGTACGGTCAATGCGACAACAACCGTGACTGTCAATCCTGGACCAACAGTAACGGCTAGCCCAATTACTATTTGTGCTGGAGCAAGCGGTACATTAACGGCAAGCTCAGCTGTTGCTGGCGGCACCTATAGTTGGTCCTTAAACGGAACACCATTAGGCACAGGCCCTAGTTTAACTGTATCACCCACGACAACAACAACCTATACCGTTGATTACACCGCAGCAGGTTGCACAGGTACAAGTAACGTAACTGTAACGGTAGAACCAACACCTCAGCCAACCATTACTACAGACTCAGTATGCGTGGGTTCTAACGGAACTCTTTTTGTGAACAACGTAAGTGCTGGAGGGACCTATCTTTGGAGCAATGGTTCTACAGCAGCAACACTTGTTGCGGCTCCAACAGCAACAACCAACTATAGTTTGGTTTACACGAGCGCAAATGGCTGTGTGAGCCCAAGTGTCAGTGGCACTATTGTAGTGAAGCCTTATCCGGTAATAACCAGCGCAAATGACACTATTTGTTTTGGCAGTTCAACAACACTCAACACTAATGTTGACCTTACAGGCGGAACTTATGCATGGGCGCCTTTAGCCGCAACAAGCGCAAGCATTACCGTAAGCCCAGCAGCTACTACCACATACACCGTTATTTACAACCTCCTTGGTTGCCAAGACACCACCTCAGCTACTGTATTGGTGAACCCAATACCAGTTGCAACTACCAGCAATGCCGTTATGTGTTTTGGTGACGTCATCAACCTCATTGCAAGTGCCAATTTGCCAAACGGAACCTTCTTGTGGTCAACAACCGAGACCAACGACACCATCTCTATTAGCCCCGCAAGTAATACAGCTTATACCGTAACCTATACCCTCAACAACTGTACGAGCCCGGTGGCCACAGCACAAGTTACTGTCAATCCAATCCCTGTGGTTACGCTAAATAGTGCCACTATTTGTGAAGCAGATCCTGTTACCATTACAGCAACTCCTGATTTACTCGGAGGTAGTTTTGCCTGGGGACCTAATAGCATAGCAGGTGGTGCAAACCAAACTTTTACCCCGCTTCAAGATACGACACTCACCGTGATCTATACCTTAAACAACTGCCCTAGTTTACCTGCAACTGGAATAGTTACCGTACATCCGCTACCAGTAGTTACCTTCAGTGCGAACCCAGTTGAAGGTTGTGCGCCACTTAGCGTGACCTTTACCGCCGATGACGCCACTAATACAACCTACAGTTGGTCCACAAGCAACGGCCTTTCAGCATCTGGAGTGGCGCCTACAATTGTTTTTGGAAATGGCGGCACATTCGACGTTAGTTTAGCAGCAACTACCTCTTTTGGTTGCTACGATACCCATACAGAGCTTGCATACATCTACGTTGAAAACTTACCTATTGCCGATTTTGAATCGCCAATTGGGGTGTTTACACAAGAGGCGCAATACGTCATGTTTACCAACTTGTCTTCCGGAGCAACCAACTACGTTTGGGATTTCGGCGATGGTCAGTTCGCTTATGATTTTGAACCATCACACGTGTTCCAAAATACCATGGGTGGTTATACCATCACACTCACTGCGCTAACGGATTTACTTTGTGCCGACGCAACCTCCATTAGCATTGGCTACCAATACAACGAGCTGCTCTACATTCCAAACAGCTTTACACCAGACGGCGACCAAAACAACCAAGTTTTTTGTCCAGTATTCTATTCGGGCTACGATCCTCAGAACTACGAATTCACGGTTTACAATCGTTGGGGAGAAGTCATATTTGAGAGTCGAAATGCACTTGTTGGCTGGGATGGCACCTACGGACCAGACGCGCTTCAAGCGCCAACGGGCATGTATACTTATCGCATTTTGTACAAAAACCCTGATCTCGACGAGCGCAAGGTGCTTACGGGGCACGTCAATTTGCTGCGCTAGTTTGAATAAAATCCTATCTTTGGGCCTGACCTACTCAGGCAAATGAAGGAACGCAGTTTTTATTCGAATCTATTCTTTTCATTGGGGTTGAACCTTTTGGTGAAGCCCGTGGCCATCTTTGCAATTGATGCCGCCGTACAAAATATTGTAGGTCAACAATACGGGATTTACTTCGCTTTCTTCAATTTTACGCTCATCATCTCTATCGTTTTTGATTTAGGTATCAATAACTATAGCACGAGGCTAAGCGCTCAAAATTTGCCTGAAGCCAAAAAATTATTTTCAACTATCCTAAGCCTGCGCTTTTTAATAATGCTCGTTTATCTAGCAGGAATTGGCCTACTCAAAGTTTTTGTTGCACTCAGCTGGACCGAATATAGGCTAGTTCTTTTACTCGGTCTCAACCAATTTCTAATTGCAAACATTTCCTTCTTTCGGAGTTATTTTTCCGGTCTGCAGCGCTTTCGCCTAGATGCCTTTTTAAGTATTCTCGATCGGCTTTTGCTCATCTTCTCAATGGGCTACATCATTTACATTTATCCGGACGGATTCAAACTCATCGATATTGAAACCTATAGTATATTTCAATTCGCATGCTACGCGATGAGTTTTCTCGTTTCTGGAGGTTTGGCGTTGTATCTGCTCAAGCCAAAGTTGGAATGGCCTCGACTCAATGCCATTTTGCCAGTAGTAAAAAAGTCATTTCCCTTTGCATTACTTATCGTACTGATGACGCTCTATACCCGAATAGATGCGCTTTTGCTCCTTCACCTTTCTGTAGATCAAGGCCAACAAGAAGCTGCATATTATGCGCAAGCATATCGTTTGATTGACGCACTTTATATGTTTGCAATGATCTTTGCAGGCTTGCTTTTTCCGATGTTCGCCAAAATGCTCAAAGAAAACCCACAAGCAATTGGAGCTTTGGTAAGCCAAGCAAGCAAACTACTCTTAGGGTCAAGTTTGGCATTTATAGTTTTTAGTTTGAGTAGAGGCGGCATTTTAATGGAGCAAATCTATGACAACACTTCCGTTGAAAGCAATACCATCCTATTTTTATTGAGCATCGCCTTTTTTGGAATGGCGTCAAATCTTATTTATGGTTCCTTGCTCACGGCTAATGGATCATTAAAGGTGTTGAATATCATTTCATTTATAGGTTTATTGGTGAATATAAGTTTGAATTTGATTTTCATTCCCAAAGTGCTCAATGGCGGAGCCGTTATTACAGCAGGGGTAGCGGCTCTTACTCAAATTCTTGTGGCCCTAGTTCAAGCAATATACTGTAAACGCTTGTTTGCTTTGCCAATTGTTGATCGCCAATTTTATAGATATCCGTTGCTCATTTTAGCCTTATTGGTTTGGTTTGTTGTTGTTGATTGGTCTCCGATTGGGTATGTATATGGTGACTGGATCCTGTTCATTGATATTTTAGCAACTTTATGCTTGCTTTTAGCTCTTAAATTCATAGATATTAAGGAGCTGATTTCGCTTGTTCAAAAACGGAGTAAAACGCAATAAATATGGATTTTTGGAGTTATTGTCATAGCTTTGAAAAAAATTAGCGCCCGCAAGTAAAACCTATGGAAAACAACAACCTCTCAGACCAACGCAACGCCTTATTAATTTTTCTTTGGAATCAACGCAAAGCATTGGTGCTTTTTACAAGTGCCGCTGCTGTCATTTCCATTATTGTCGCTTTTCTAATTACCCCTTTATATCTATCTACTGCCATTGTATTTCCAGCGGCATCTAGTAACGTTTCCTTTTCAGAACAACGAAATGTAAAAGCTGCAGCAATGGACTTCGGAGAAGAAGAACAAGCCGAACAACTCGTACAAATTTTATCTTCATCGCGCATCCGAGACCGCATTGTTCAAAAGTATGACCTCATGCAGGACTACGAAATTGCCAAGACAGATCCGAACAAATACTACAAACTCAATAAAGCCTACAACGAACATTTTACTTTTGGACGCACTCGCTACGGTTCTATTCAAATCGACGTACTCGACGAAGATCCCAAACAAGCTGCTGCCATGGCTAATGATATCGTTGACCTCATCGATACCATCAAAAACGAAATGATCCGCGAACGCACCATTCCGGCATTTCAAATCAACTTGCGCAAAAAACAACAAATGGAAAAAGAGCGCGACTCTATCCTGAAGTGTTTAGAAGACCTTGCTGAACTTGGCGTATTGCCAAACGATACCAGAGCTACCCTCTACCAAGCATTAGTCGATGCCAAGAACCCACAAGAAAAAGAAGAGCTCCGTAAAAAAATTGAAGCCAACAGCAAGTATGGTTCTGTTTACGACGGACTCGAATACCAACGCAACGAAAAAATCGTCAAAATTGAGGATTTTAAAGTGTCTTACGAACAAGCTGAATCCGATGCAAATGCCAATTTCAATCACAAATTTGTGGTGGAAAGAGCTGTTGTTGCAGACCGCAAAGAAAAACCAAAACGCATGATTATTGTGCTGGTAGCAACTGTAGGTGGGTTCCTATTCGGCTTGTTTTTCTTGCTGATCAGACAACGCATCAAAGAACTTCAGCAGAACGCCGCATAAGGTTCAAATGACCGACCCTACTGTTTATTCCCTCATTCCAGTTGGCTTATTGGCCATCTATTACGCTATTTTTCAGACCGAGAAGCTCTTCTTGAGTTTGGCCTTTCTGACGCCGTTATCAATAAATATAGAAGAATACACCAGTAGTTTTGGGCTGTTTGTCCCGACCGAACCATTACTGTTTGGACTCATGATCTTACTGAGCGCCTTTCAAATTAAAAAAGCGTTCCTCCCGCAGTATATTTGGCGCAGCCCACTAATTTGGGCTATCGTCATTTATATCTTATGGATGTTGCTTTCAGCCCTGACCAGCAGCCATCCAATAGTGTCTTTTAAATTCATTCTCGCCAGACTTTGGTTTATTGTGCCTGTCTTGTTTTTTGGCACTTACTTCTTTCAGAAACGCAGCAACCGGATCAGCTTTATTTGGCTATTTATCGTGGCAACAGTCATTGTTATTATTTACACGCTGATCCATCATTCTTTTTATGGTTTTGGCGAAAAAGAAGGACACTGGGTGATGTCGCCCTTCTTTAAAGACCACACCATTTATGGAGCAATTGTAGCGCTCATTTTACCACTTGCAGTAGGGCTTTATTTCTACAAAAAACACAATCCGTTGGTGCAAATGACGCTCATCAGTCTGATTGTTATCATTTTAATTGGGCTCGTACTGTCTTACACCCGTGCTGCTTGGCTCAGTGTATTGGGAAGTGTCGGGCTTGCGCTTGTGCTGTACTACAAAATTTCTTGGAAGCCTATTGCCGTGTTAGCGGGCGCTGGCCTCATCGTAGTGCTGATTCGCTGGGATCAAATTCAGATGGAACTCGAGCGCAATAAATACGAACATACGACAGAAGCATTCGATGAACGTTTGCAAAGCGCCGCTAATATTTCAACAGATGCATCAAACCTCGAGCGTATCAATCGCTGGAGTTGTGCCATCGCTATGTTCAAGGAACGCCCCATTATGGGTTATGGTCCTGGCACCTACGCTTTTGAATATGCGCCGTTTCAGCGGCCCGAAAACCTGACCATCATTTCGACCAACTTTGGCGACATGGGCAATGCGCACAGTGAATATTTAGGCGCTTTAGCCGAGACTGGATTTATTGGCATGCTGAGCTTAATTGGTGTGGTTGCTGCCATCTTCTTTACAGGAATTACACTGTATCATCGGCTGTCAAAGGAAAATAAAGAAGACCGAATTATTGTCTTAAGTACAATAATGGCACTCAGCACCTATTTTATTCATGCCTTTTTGAATAATTATCTAGATACTGACAAAGCTGCTGTACCCATCTGGAGTATTTGTGCGATGTGGTTGGTTTACGAAAGCGAACTGAGCTTTAGCGGCCAATCCAAAGCGAAGGATTGAGTGTAACTGGGTTCACCCCAACTACCTGATGCACTTCAAAGTGGCATACCGACACACCTCCATCATTGAGCAAGGTGCCAATGGCTTGTTTAGTAGAAACTTTGGCGCCCACACCCACGAAAGTTTCGGCTAAGTTGCCGTATACGGTACGATACGCACCGTGCTTGATGATCACTACTTTACCTGCACCTGCCACAGAAAAAACAGTAGTCACTTCTCCTTCAAAGACAGCTCTCACTCTAGAGCCTTTGTTGCATGTAATGTCAATACCGTTGTTGTTCCATTCTACACCACTTAATGTAGGATGATAATTGCGGCCGAATCTTTCCGTAACACTGCCATTATCGACAGGAGAGGGCAGGCGGCCTCGGTTCGATTCAAAACTCTTTCCGATGGCCGCGCCTTCGGTAGAAATTGGACTGGCAACCACTTTAGGGGCAGCAGTGGTGGTTTTGGGAGCAGCAGCTGTTGTGGTGCCTGTACCTGTGGTTGTTTTGGTGGTTGTTTTCGGAGCAGGTTTAGGTGCTGCATTGGCTATTTCTGCCTGGCGCGCAGCTTCACGTGCTTGTTCTTTGGCGATATCGGCCCTAATTGCTGCATCAATTTGTTTTTTGAGCTGGAGTTTTTTGCGCTCGTCTTCTTTGAGTTGAGCCACTAGTGCCTGCTCTTCTTTCTTGAACTTTTGATAAGACTTCTCCTTTTTAGTTTTGTCTTTTTCAATGAGTTGGCGTTCTTGTTGCTTCTCGACTAACGCCTGTTGCTTGATTTGCTTTTCAGCGTCAATTTGATTGATTTCCTTGTAAATGAGCAGTTGATGTTGTTTGATCAACGCCGCTTGCTTGCGTTGTACGGAGGCAACTTTTTTAAGGTAGCGATTGCGGCGTAAGGCTTCGTTGTAGTCTGAAGCAGCCAATAGGTACATCACTTTGTTGTAGTTACCGCGGTGCTTATAGGCATACAAGTACATTTTGCGGTATTGCTGCTTGAGTTGAGATAGCTTGGTGCGCAAACGTTTGATCTCGATTTTCTTCTGAACGATTTTCATTTCGGCACTACGAACTTGGTTGTCGAATAGATTGACCAATGCTTCGCGGCTGCGGATTTGATTCTCAATGAGGCGGATTTCATTGAGCGAGGCCTGGCTGTTGTTCTTGACTTTGTTCAATAATTTTTTGGTATTAGAGATGCGCTTCTCTAATTTCTGTTGTTCGCGCTTGAGCTGATTCTGATCTTGTTGTGCATAGGCTTGTTGCGCCAAACACAAAAGCAAAAGGAGTCTAATCACATTTTTCATAGCTTTCTGGTATGACGATGATTAATTCTTGAGGTTCATTGACTTCAACGCGTTCATAGGTTAAAGTAAGCAACAATGCTTTTTTCGGGGTTCGTATGTTGATCTCCAGTTTTGACGGCAAATCAAAACCGTCCACGACTTGTCGTTCCAAGTAAACAACATTCACCTCCGTGGCGTCTTCCAAGCTCCAGATGCGCGTTTGCTTGAGGGCTTTAGCATTGTTTGTAAGATGGTACTGGATCATGAGGTCGTCTTTTTGTTTGCGGTCTGGTTTTTTGCGATCGCGTTTTTTATGTGTAGACACGCTGTAATGAAACGGGTCGTTGTCGACAAAATACTTTTGGCTCAGTTGGTAATCTAGGGGTTTGCCGTAAATGATCTCTTCTATGTTCTCATAGGAAAAATCGACGCCAAATAGTTCTTTTAAATAATCGAGTGAAGCCACGGTGTAGCAGCGGTCTCGTTTGTTGACAACGCTGAGGGTGTCTTGGGTTACAAGTGCCGTAACGACCGGAATCTTTGCATAGGTAATGATAGCCGACACAGCGCTATCGCTGACGATTTTGATGGATGTCTTGAGCGAAATTTCGTTTTCTTCGGCAGGTTTGCTTAGGTCTTTATAGGTAACTGTCAGTTTGCTATAAAAGGTTTTGGGCTCTATACCTGACAAACTATCGATGCGGTCGATGAGCTCTTTGTCTTTGAGCTTTGGTAATTTTTCGATAGTGCCTTCTTGCACAACTACCTCTGAAGTCTTGCAGGCGTTTAAACCCAAGAATAAGCAGCCAAAAAGGAGTGAATTAATAAGGATTTTGTACATAGCTTTTTTTGGTGATTTTCTCGGAAAGAACAATGCTTCCTTCTCCATAAGTGAGGGCTTTTTGCCAGTAAGAAACTGCTTCTTGAACTTGGCCTAAATGAAAATAAACATCGCCGAGTAATTCTTGGTAAACGGCGCTTTGAACAAATTTTGGATCTTGGATCTTTTGGAGCCAGTCAAGCGACATCTTGTACTGCCCCAATTGGAAAAAAGAATAGGCATTTTCAAATAAGCAACGTGGATTTGCACCAAATTGAATGGCAAGTTCTGCCAAACGCTCATTGGTTTTAGTTGCCTCAATTTGATATTTAGCAAGTTCATGCAAGTAATTCAATTCTATCAGCAGGTTCCCCTGACCAAGCGTCATCGCTTCTTTAAATAGCGCCAACGCCTTTTCGTTATTTTTTTGGCCAAAATTGGCGACTCCCAACTGACAAAGGACTTCTGCAAGGAGTGCGTTGTCTTTGATCAAGACCGATTTGGCTGTTTCAAGGCTTTCGATGGCCGCTGCAAAAGCCCCACTGCGGTTCAAGGTCAGGCCTTTGAAGAAGAAAGGAAGTGCTTGACTCGGGAAGAGTTCTGCACAGGCTGAGGCGTCTTTTTGGAGGTCGGACCAGCGGGTTTGCTCAAATTCTAAAATGAGCACTTGGTTCCAGACCGGATATAAATTAGGGTCGCAGCGCAATGTTTGGCGGTAGTTGTTGATGGCTGCATTGGGTTGCCCCGCTACATAATAGTAATCGCCTGCAATAGAATGCGCCTTGGCCTCTTTGGGGAAATTTTGAGTCATGTACTGAACAAGCGGCTCCAATTTAGGGTCTGCGGATGCCTGTTTGTTTTCATTGACCAACATGATCAAAATATTCATTTTCTGATCTAGACTCGGGCCTTCTGCTAAAATACCTTTATGCAAATACTTTTTACCTTCGTCAACTTTGCCAGAGCGGTAGAGCATTTCGCCGTACATCAGAAGGGCCACGCCGTTGTTTGGATCGGCTTCAACGAGATCTTTGAGCAAGCCAAAACCTGCAGAATAATCTTGTATTCTGAAATAATGATCAACTAAATTCGCTAGAATACTCGGTTCAGAAGGGAAGGTAATTCTTGCCGCTTCGAGTAGTGCCACGCTTTCTTTTGACTTACCCATTTGTTGGAGTAAGCGAAACTTTTCTAAAACGGTACTTGGATTTTCGCCAAGTTGCTGCTCCATTTTTTCAATTAAAGCATAAGACTTCGCGGGTTTCTGAAGTTGGTCGTAGCATTTAAGGGCGCCACTGTAATAATCAATGTTTTTAGGTTCTGCAGTCAATAAACCTTCAAAAACAGTAGCTGCCTCTTGTGCTTTTCCCAATTGTTGAAGCATAAAAGCCAACTCTCTTTTATAATGCAAGTTTTTAGGGTCAAGTTTGGCAGCTTGCTCGGTATGATAGGCCGCTTCCTCGTAGCGATCTTGCTTGAGGTAGGTCTGAAAAAGTGCGTAATGTACCGCTGCGTCGTTGGGTTGTTTGGCAAGACAAGCTTTGAAATCTTGGATTGCGGCCTCATGCTGTTCGTTGAGCATGTTGCGTACACCGCTGTGAAACTGCCTGATATAAGTTGGGTCTTGAGGTGCCGCAACTGGCTCGTGTAATTTACACGAAGCCAAAACAAGCAGGACAAGGGCGTAAAGTAGCTTATTCATGAACACTGCTAAAATCGCCTAGACTTAAGTCTTTGGATCGGCCAACATATTGCGCATTGGAGCCAATCATGGCGTCAGCTAAATGAACGTCAGCTAACTTTGTCTGGGCACCCACAATGCTATTTTTGATATGCGCATCTGTAACAACCGTGCCTTCGCCTAGTGATACATGCGGACCTACAATTGATCTTTCGATGCGCACATTAGGGCCGATATAACAAGGCTGAATAATGACGCTATCGACAATATTGGTGGAGAGCTGTTGCAAACGACCCGCTTCGAGGTCGTGTTCGAGCACGCGCTGATTGGTTTGGACAGTTACTTCTTTGTTGCCGCAATCTAGCCATTCGTCTACGGTTCCGGGTTTAAAAGACACACCCGCTTCCGTGAGCCTGCGTAGGGCATCCGGGAGCTGGTATTCACCGCTTTTGATGACGGCGTTGTCAATGAGGTATTGGAGTTCTTGTTTGAGGCGCGCGCCGTCTTTAAAGTAATAAATACCGATCATGGCTAAATCGGAAACAAACGTTTGAGGTTTCTCTACAAAATCGATGATTTCACCATTTGCATTGAGTTTGACCACACCAAAGGCGCTGGGGTCTTCAATTTGCTTGACCCATAAAATGCCTTCGTCTTCTTTGGAGATTTTGAAATCGGCCTTGAATAGCGTGTCGGCAAAAGCCACTACAACTGGGCCGTCTAAGGCCTCGGCAGCGCAAAGGACTGCATGAGCAGTACCCAACGCTTGCAATTGGTAATGAATGCTGCCTTTAGCGCCAAGGCTTTCTGCAACAGCCAAGAGTTCTTTTTCTACAGCTTCGCCAAACTCGCCCACCACAAAAGCGATTTCTTCAATAGGCTCGGCGCAAACGCGCGCGATATCGGCTACTAAACGGTGTACAATAGGCTTGCCTCCTACCGGAACAAGTGGTTTGGGAATGGTGAGTGTGTGGGGTCTGAGTCGGCTGCCGCGACCCGCCATTGGGACAATTACTTTCATGATGATATTATTTCACACCTGTACTGCCAAAACCACCTTCGCCGCGCTCAGAAGAGCCCAGTTCTTGGACTTGGATCAGGTTTACTTTTTCTACTTTACAAAAAACGAGTTGTGCGATGCGTTCGCCGTCGGTGATGGTGACGTCCTCGGCCGACAAATTGACAAGAATAATGCCAACTTCGCCGCGGTAATCGGCGTCTATTGTACCCGGCGTATTCAAAACGGTGATGCCTTTTTTCAAGGCCAAACCACTGCGCGGCCTTACCTGACACTCTAGGCTTTGGTCCATCTCTAGGAAAATGCCCGTCGGTACCAAAGCGCGTTGCATGGGGGCCAAGGTAAGCGGAGCTTCTAGTACTGCGCGCACGTCCATTCCGGAAGCGCCAGCTGTTTGATAAGAAGGTGCTTCATGGCGACTCTTGCTTACTATTTTTACGTCGTGCAAACTCATCTTCCAAAATTAGCGCAATTCTGCACTTCAAAGCACGGCTTTTCAAGGAATAATCAACAGCTTAGTATGGACAACATCGGTCATTTTAAGCGTATTTGCTTACTTTTGTCTTACAATCGAGTACATATGTTAGAAATCCAACGGATACGTCAAGAAAAAGAAGCCATACTTGCAGGTTTGGCCAAAAGAAATATCGACGCAAGTCAAACCATCGAGGCCATCCTCGAAACCGACCAAAACTGGCGCTCCGCCAAAACACAACTCGATCAGGTGGCGGCCGAAATGAACCAATTGGCCCGCACCATTGGCGAGCTCTTCAAAAGTGGCCAACAAGCCGAAGCAAGCGCACTCAAAGAAAAAACAAGTGTCTTAAAAACACAAGAAGCCGAACTCAAAGTGCAAGTCAATGCCTTAGAAGAAAGCCTTCAAGCACTACTTTATACTTTGCCAAACGTCCCTAACGAGTTGGTAGTACAGGGCCGTGAAGCCGAAGACAACCAAAACATTTTTGAAGCCGGCACTATTCCACAATTTGGTTTTGAAGCTCAACCACACTGGGACCTCGCAAAAAAATACAAACTCATCGATTTCGAACTCGGCGTCAAGGTAACCGGTGCCGGTTTTCCATTCTACCGAGGCAAAGGCGCCAGACTACAGCGTGCCCTCATTCAATTCTTTTTAGACGAAGCCATTGCGGCGGGCTATGAAGAATTTATTTCTCCGCACATGGTCAACGAAGCCAGTGGTTATGGTACAGGACAACTTCCAGATAAAGAAGGCCAAATGTATTACGTCAAAGAAGACGACTTCTACCTCATCCCAACAGCTGAAGTTCCGCTGACTAACATTTACCGCGATGTCATTTTGCCCGACGGCAATTTTTCCATCAAAATGTGTGGCTACACCCCATGTTTCAGACGCGAGGCGGGTTCTTATGGCAAAGATGTGCGTGGCCTTAACCGCCTCCACCAATTTGACAAAGTAGAAATTGTACGCGTGGAACACCCCGACAACACCGCCAAAGCACTCGACGAAATGCTCGAGCACGTCAAAAACCTACTCGATAAACTAGAGCTGCCTTACCGCATTTTGCGCTTATGTGGCGGCGACATGGGCTTTGCATCTGCACTCACCTACGACTTCGAGGTATACTCTGCAGCTCAAGAAAAGTGGCTAGAGGTAAGTTCTGTTTCTAGATTCGATACTTTTCAGGCAAACCGCTTGAAATTGCGCTTCAAAGACGACAAAAAAACTACACTTTGCCACACCCTCAACGGTTCAGCTTTGGCCTTGCCGCGCATCTTGGCATCGCTACTAGAGAATCACCAAACAGCAAACGGCATTCAAATTCCTAAGGCCTTGCAAGCCTATACAGGTTTTTCGGTCATCGAGTAACGCAATGTCTGGGCAATTTCGACGTTAATAGGAGGTCTTAGCCCATGAAACGCTTCTTGAAGTTTTGTTTACTTGTATTATTGGCCTGCCAACTCTTTGCGCCAACTAGCTATAGTCAGGTCCATAAAAAAGTACTTGCGCTAGCACCAACACAGCAAACAATAGTTTTGGACAGCAGCGCTATCTACACGCCATCTTTCCATTTTTCAAGCACAGCTTTATTTAGTGACACCCTTTCTTTTCTAAAAACAGCTTATTTATTGGATAGCACCACGAATGTTTTTCAATGGATCGAAGTGCCAACTGATACCATTTACCTGCGTTTTCAAGTATTTCCACTAGCCCTTCAGCAAAGCTTTCAGCGCTACGTCATTCCCTCTGTTCAAAATGGAAATGATTTAGAAAAAGAACGCGAAAAATTTCAAATTCGTACCAGTTCAACAAATGAATTATTTGGAGGAAGCTCCATGCACAAAAGCGGGAGTTTAGCCCGTGGAATTGGTTTTGGAAACAACCAAAGTCTTGGCCTCAACTCGGCGCTCAACCTGCAAATCAATGGGCAAATTGCGCCCAATCTCATGCTCACAGGAGCGCTTTCCGATGCCAATATTCCTTTTCAAGCCTCGGGCACAACCAATCAGCTCCGCGAGTTTGATCAAGTCTTTATTCAAATCCATAACGAGCAACTCAAGATCACGGCTGGCGACTTCTGGATCGATAAACCAGACGGCCAATTCATGAGTTATCGCAAACGCGCGCAAGGCCTAACAGGGCAATATAATTGGCAAATCGCGAACGGCGCTAAACTCTACACCCAAAGCAGCGTTGGCTTGTCAAAAGGAAAGTTTCAAAGACAAATTATTCAAGGTTTAGAAGCGGTTCAGGGGCCCTATCGCCTCATTGGCGCCAACAACGAACCCTACATTTTAATTCTTGCAGGTACCGAACGCATTTATATCGACGGTCAACTCATGCAGCGCGGACAAGAATTCGATTATGTCATTGACTACGCAAGCGCCGAACTCACCTTTACCTCGAGGCACCTCATTACCAAAGACAGCAGAATCGTAGCTGAGTTTCAATACGCCGACCAAAATTACGCCCGCAGCTTGCTCCAACACACCACGCGCTATGAAGGACAAAAACTCAAAACTTGGGTGGCGCTTTATCAAGAACAAGACCTCAAAAACCAACCGCTGCAACAGCTCCTCTCCGATCAGCAACTGTTGCAAATAAGTCAAATTGGCGACCAGCTGAACCAAGCCTTCGTATTAGGTTATGATTCCTCTGGCTTCCTGGAAAACGCCAATATGTATCGCCTCATCGACACGCTTGGTTTTCAAAATGTTTTAGTCTTTAGTGTAGATGCTACACTTGCTCATTACCGTTGTACGTTTAGCGATGTGGGTCCAAATCAGGGTGATTACGTGTTGAGTGGCGTCAGTGCTTCAGGTAATTACTACAAATGGGTGGCGCCAATCAATGGCATTTCGCAGGGTAATTTTGCGCCAATTAGGCGGGTGCAAACCCCTAAAAGAAAACAAATGGTAAGTAGTGGCCTTGCTTATCAATTGCGTCCGGGTTGGTTCGTTTATACAGAAAATGCGCTCAGTGAAAACGACCTCAATTTGTATTCAAAATTAGACGACCAAAATAACCTAGGTTTTGCCTCCAAAGGCGGCCTGCGCTTTCAGCAAACCACGGCCGTAGACAGCAATAAACGCAGCCTCGAAACTTCCTTGGAATACCTGTATTTAAACACCCAATTTGAGCCTATTGAGCAGTTTCGGGCCGTCGAATTTGACCGAGATTGGAACATCCGCAACCAAAACTATTTGGGGGCTCAAAAACAACTCGAATTCAAACAAAGTTTAGCGCATAGTTCAAGAGGGCAGTTCAATTTAACCGGACAAATCTTGGCAATTGACAGTGTGTTTCAAGGACAAAGATTGTATTCAGATGGCAATTGGAAACAAAATAAATGGAGCGCCAAATGGGATGCGTCTGCACTGCGATCCCAAACCCAGGCCGGCCAAAATTATTTTGTAAGGCACCGCTTGCAGCTCAGCAAGCAACTCGGCATATTTAAAATTGGGTGGATAGACGACCACGAATGGAACAAGTATAGCGGCCCAACTCAAGGTAACTCTTATCAATTTTATGATGCACAAGCATTTGTTGCCATCCAGACCACAAACAAACTTGATTTGAAAATATTTTACCGCGAAAGGTATGATTGGCGACCTGATAGCTTGCTGCAACTTGCTGCCAAAGCCAAAACAACAGGTTTAGAACTCAAGTGGGATCCGAAAGCTGGGCAAAACCTTCAAGTTTTACTCGGCGCAAGACAACTAGCTATCCTAGATTCTTCTTTAATAGACCAAAAAGCCGAAAAAAGTTTGGTAGCCCGTTTGGATTACAATGCGCGCTATTTTAAAAACGCACTCACCCTCAACACGTTTTACGAGATTGGGTCGGGGCTCGAACAAAAACGGCGTTTTCAATACATTCGCGTCAACGACGGGCAAGGTATTTATACCTGGATAGACTACAACGGAGATGGCATCAAAGACCTCAATGAATTTGAACAAGCCATTTACGCAGACCAAGCCGATTACATTCGTGTTTTTGTACCAAGCGCAAGCTATGCACCGGTGTTTTCTAATGAATGGAACCAAAGTATTTTATGGCGACCCGAACTCCTTTGGCGACAACGGAAGGGCGTTTTGGGTGTGCTTTCAAAATTTTCCAACCAAACCCGGATCCGGGTAAAACGCAAATTACAAGACGCCAGTACGTTGCAGTGGGTCAATCCGTTGGCAGCTGATATTTCAGAACTTGCTTTGCAATCGGCCAATGCGCAGTTCTCGAATTCCTTGTTTTTTAACCGCAATGCAAAAGTGTTCAGCGCCGAATACAGCTGGCTGCAACAAGAAAGCAAAATGCTACTTGCCAGTGGCTATGACGCGCGAAGTTTGCATAAAAATCAACTCAACTTGCGGGTCAATATCTCCACTCAATTTGCGTTCGAAACCACTTTGTCAACAGGGCAGTCAGCCGCCTTGGCCGATTACACCAGCGGCCGAAATTTTCTGATCAATTTTCGAGAATTGAAACCGCAACTCATTTATCAAGAAGGATCTAAGGTAAGACTAAGCCTGATTGGAAGTGTTGGCAATAAGACAAACGATTTGCAATTAGGCGGCCAGACTGCCTTGTCCAAATCTTTAGAGGCCACTTGGAAGTTCAATCAAAGTGAAAAGGGCAGCCTTAATGGGTCCATTAAATACGTAAATTTTGACTTTTCGGGCTCAGCGCTTTCTGCGGTGGGCTATGAAATGCTGGAAGGGTTAAGGCCCGGCACCAACTGGACCTGGAGCTTGAGTTTTCAGAAAATTGTTGGCAAAAACTTGCAACTGAGCCTCAACTACGGTGGTCGCCTCATGGAAGGGCTTCCGGTAGTTCATACTGGCGGCATGGAATTACGCGCCAATTTTTAGCATGTTTATTTACCGAATTGTTCTTGAACAAAAGCCCTTGCTTTGGCGTCGGTAGCCACGTAATCTTCGTAGCGCGGGCTCAAGATATTGGCCACATTTTGCATACAAAACTCGTTGAGCTGGCCAATTTCTAAGAAGGAGATTTTGCGGTCCAAAAACGCGGCAACAGCCTCTTCGTTGGCTGCATTGAGCGCGCATGCTGCAGTGCCCTGAGCGTCCATTGCACGGTAAGCTAGGTCAAGGTTTTTAAACACCTCGCGGTCTGGTTGCTCAAAGGTCAGTTGTGGATAATCCATAAAATTAAAGCGCGGAAAATCGGTTTTCAGACGCGCAGGATAAGTCAGCGCAAATTGAATAGGTAATTTCATGTCTGGCAAACCCATTTGGGCTTTCATGCTGCCGTCTTCGAACTGTACCAAGCTGTGTACAATAGACTGCGGATGCACAATGACATCGATTTGTTCGGGTTGCAAACCAAAAAGCCATTTCGCTTCGATCACCTCCAAACCTTTGTTCATGAGGCTGGCAGAATCAATGGTGATTTTGGCGCCCATGCTCCAGTTCGGATGCTTGAGTGCTTGCTCTAGCGTCACATGCTGCAGTTGCTCATAGGTGAAGCCGCGAAAGGGCCCGCCAGAAGCAGTAAGGTATATTTTTTCTATTGGGTTTTGAAATTCTCCGACCAAACACTGAAAAATAGCCGAATGTTCGGAGTCTACAGGGTAAATATTGACGCCTTTTTCTCTAGCTAATTTGGTAATGAGCTCACCTGCAACCACCAACGTTTCTTTATTGGCCAAAGCAATTGTTTTGCCGGCTTCAATTGCGTGAATGGTCGGTTTGAGGCCTGCATAACCCACTAAAGCCGTCAGTACTGTATCTACCTCCGTAGATTCAACAACTTGGCATAATGCTTCTTGACCCGCATACACATGAATATCTGCAGACCAAAGCGCATCTTTCACCTTTTGATACTGACTTTCGTCGGTAATGACAACCGAATTTGGCTGGAACTTCAACGCTTGCTCTATGAGAAGCTCGGCATTTTTGCCAGCCGTCAGGACCTGTAAGTCAAAGTATTCAGGATATGCCGCCAACACCTCTAATGCTTGCGTACCTATTGACCCCGTGGATCCTAAAATGGCAATGCCTCTCTTTTCTTGCATAGACAAAAGTAACAAAAGACCCGATAGGAAAGTTTAGACTAAATGTAGAATATATACTATACTGTTTCTACCTAGACTTTATGTAATTTAGCTTTACTATTATTTACTCGCAATATTTTTTATGAAGGCTAAATTTATCCTCTCTTTTCTTTTGGCAACAACTTTTGTTTTTGGACAAGAACTCAAAACTTCCGAAAAACGTGTCGAAATCGACCTCAAAGATGGCCGATATGACGAAACCGTATACACAATGGGCCAAAATGGTGTTGTTGTTAAAAGCTTCAGCAAAGATGGAGGGCTAAGAAGTAATTATTATTTGCATCACGATATCTATAATGCCGACCTCGAATTATACGAAACAGACCCCATTGACTTCGAACCAACGCATCCAATCGTTGCCACTTTTGAAGGAGAAGAAAGCATTTATCACTTGGCGTATAAACGCAATTTGCCAATTTACATCTATCAATTCGATGTCAAAAATAGAACAACTAAACGTTTAGATATCGACTTCGATGGGAAAACTAACTTTCTAAGTATCCATTCTTTTTATGTCGTAGGAAACAAAGCGGCAGCAATCGGGCAAGGTAAAAATGGTGCTTCATTTATTTTAATTGATTTACAAACCCAAACCGCTACAGCAACACCTATTATTGTGGAGGGTTTCAAACAACGCCGCACTGCACCAATCAATCTGCAGTATTTAGAAGACGCCAATAAATTTTATCTATCACTCAGAGTCATTAAATCGAGAATGGTATCGTTTGCTTATTTAGTTTCTATAGAGCTAGACGGTAAAATGTCTGCACCTCAAAGCATAGATGAAGGCGGCGAAAAAATCATTAAATCCATCACAGTGGGTGCCGTTGGCTCTGATGAAGTTGCCATTGCAGGAACCTACGGCAGTACTGTACTTGGCCCAAACAACGGTATTTATTTTGCCAGTTCCACTGACGGAAACATCGCTAATATCAATACCTACAATTTTTTAGATATCCCTAACTACCTTGATTTTCTTCCGGAAAGAAGCCAACAACGCATCGAAAGCAAAAAAGAGCGCAAAGCCAAAAGAGGCAAAGAACTACAAGCAAATCAACTCCTTGTCATGCACGACCTCATTGCGGTTGACAACGATTTTTTACTCATCACCGAGGCCTATTACCCGACCTACAGAACTGAAACCCGTACCACCTACGTCAACGGGAAAGCAACCACCACAACTGTTCAAGTCTTTGACGGTTATCAATACACCCACGCCATGATTGCCAAATTCAATGCGCAAGGTGAACTCATCTGGAGCCAAGTTTTCAAAATGTACTTATGGTACAAACCAATGACCGCCAGATCCTTTATTCGTATCGCAGCAAAAGAGCAAAACAGCATTCAATTGGTATATGCCGATGGCCGCAATATCTACTCTAAGTCGTTTTCATTTGCCGGGGAAATCCTCAATGAAAAAACGTCTAACCCAATAAATACGGCTAACGAAAATGACAAGGTAAAAGGAACTTACAGTAACATCTCCTTCTGGTACGACAAATACTTCTTGTCTTACGGCGTACAGTCCATTAAAAATAAAGTCGATGACGACGTCAAACGCAAGCGCACGGTTCTCTTCTTGAATAAGGTTTCTTTCGAGTAAGCCTTTACAACCCTAAATGATGCACACCTGGACCGAACACAACAACGCATTGCATAAAACCTTTGAATTTTCGAGTTTCCTAGAAGCAATGGACTGGATGCAAAAGGCCAGTATTGAGATTGAAAAACTGAATCACCATCCGGAATGGACCAACGTTTACAATAAAGTTCAGGTACAGTTGACTACGCACGATGCAGGTAATGTAGTTACTGAAAAAGATTGGGAGTTGGCTCGTGTTTTGGATGCGATATAACTTCCAGAGGGAAAAGAAGAATTACTCCACCGTCACACTCTTAGCCAAATTTCTTGGCTGATCTACGTTGCAGCCACGCATGACTGCGATATGGTAAGAGAGTAATTGGAGGGGAATGGTAGCTAGAAGCGGCACTAGGAATTCGTCTACTTCGGGAATTTCGATGACGTGGTCGGCCATGTGGCGGACTTGTTCGTCGCCTTCGGTTACAATAGCGATTACTTTTCCTTTGCGGGCCTTCACCTCTTGGATGTTGGAAACGACTTTTTCATAAGAGGTTCCTTGGGTGGCAATAACAATGATTGGCATGTTTTCGTCAATCAAAGCAATTGGTCCGTGTTTCATTTCTGCAGCAGGATATCCTTCGGCATGAATGTAAGAAATCTCTTTGAGTTTGAGCGCGCCTTCTAATGCTACAGGGAAAGAACTGCCGCGTCCGAGATAAAGTGCATTGGCTGCGTCTTTATAGATAGCTGCGATTTTTTCAATGGTTGCATCTGTTTCGAGCACGCGTTTGACTTTGTCGGGAATGGCTTCGAGTTCTGCTAACAATTGACGGAATTTGGATTCAGAAATAGTGCCTTTTTTGTGCGCTAAAGAAAGTGCCATGAGTGTCAGGACAGTAACTTGAGCAGTAAAAGCTTTGGTTGAAGCCACACCGATTTCTGGGCCGGCATGGGTATAAGAACCAGCGTCGGTAATGCGGGCAATGGAAGAACCAACAACATTGCAAATACCAAGGATGGTAGCGCCTTTTGATTTAGCTAATTCTAGTGCTGCTAGTGTGTCGGCGGTTTCGCCAGACTGCGAAATAGCAATAACGACGTCGTTCTCGTTGAGGATAGGATTGCGGTAGCGGAATTCACTGGCGTATTCAACCTCGACATTGATGCGTGCGAGGTCTTCGATAAGGTATTCACCCACCAACCCTGCGTGCCATGACGTACCACAAGCAACAATGATGAGCCTGTTGGCAGAAATCATTTTTTGCTCGTATTCGCGGATGCCACCAAGTGCAACCCAAGCTTCTTCTGAGTTGAGGCGACCACGGAAACAATCGTGGATAGAACGCGGCTGTTCGTGGATTTCTTTGAGCATGAAATGCTCGTATCCGCCTTTTTCTAAGGCTTCGAGTTCTAGCTCTAGCTCCTGAAAAAATGGCGTTTTTTGTTGATCAGCAATATCGTATAGTTTAAGGCCTTCTTCGAGGTCAATAACCGCAACTTCTTCGTCGTTGAGGTAAACTACTTTTTTGGTGTATTCTACAATTGGTGTGGCATCAGAAGCACAATAATATGCGCCGTCTGAACCAATACCAACTACCAAAGGGCTACTCTTGCGGGCAGCTACCAAACGATTCGGGTAGTCAGATGACATGGCAACTATAGCATAAGCGCCAACTACGTGGTTGAGTGCCAAACGCAAAGCCTCGCCAAACCAAACGTTTTCTTTTTTCTGGATGTAATCAATTAAGTGAACTACAACTTCGGTGTCGGTTTCACTTTTAAAGATATAGCCGTTTTTAATGAGTTCTTTTTTGAGAACGTCGTAGTTTTCGATGATGCCGTTGTGGATGAGCGCAATTTTGCCATCCATGGAGGTGTGTGGGTGGGAGTTTACATCGGAAGGCTCGCCGTGAGTTGCCCAACGGGTATGGCCGATTCCGGCATGACCACTTCGGTCTTGTTCTGCGGCAAAATCTTGCAAGTTCTGAACTTTGCCTACGCGTTTGTACACGTTAAGTGAGTCATTGTTCAAAAGAGCAACGCCTGCGCTGTCGTAGCCGCGGTATTCCAATCTTTTGAGGCCTTTGATGACCACTGGATAGGCTTCATTTTTGCCTATGTATGCAACGATTCCACACATAATTAATAAGTTGTATAGGTAACGACAAGTTTGGGTTTCTTCTTGTTGGTGGTTTCGACACCATTGAAGATAATGCGCTCGGCAGAATTTCTAAAGAATAAAGGCGAAACAACTATGCCGGTATTTTCTAATTTGCCGTTCACTAAGGATTGTAAATAAGCCCTTAGGTCGAGGTCGTATTGTTTGGTAACATCAGAATAGAGGCCTGCAATACCTAAGGAAGTATAGAAAATATCGCTGGCTGCCAATTTGCTAGCTGCAGTAATGCGCGAGCCTGGTTTGTAGCGATAGCCGGTCTGAAACTGAACCGGTAGGCTGAGGTCGGCACGGTGAATAATAATGTTGTCTGGAAGATGGTCCAGACCAGGGATTTTGACCATTGCACGAAGCTTGTTGGCTTGCGCATAAAATGCTTTTTGGCCGAGGGTGGTGTCGGCAAGCAAGGCAGCAACTGGCGTATTTGCTTGGTCGTGTTCTAGGTGCGTGAAATCGGCACAGTTGGAGTTGAGGGTGAAATCGTAGGTTTTGGAAACGCCATCTAGTTTGAAGTAGATGGTCATTTTGGAAGCTGGGTTGTTGTTGATGTCTAGGTATAGAATGGCGCCTTTTCCTGAATTTTGGGTCGGGTTATTGACAGCAATTTTGAGGCCTTTGAAATAATCTTGAAATGCTGCATTGGTAGCGAATGTAGCCGGGTTGGTGACGGATTCATTGATGAAGTCCCAAGCGCGATTGGTATCGAGGTGAATGCGCAACTGAGGGTCGACTTCTGCACCGGCCACAACTGCGTCGTTGATAGGGTCAGGAGTAATGGTGCCTTGGCCATTGGCTACCCAATTGGTGCTGCCTGTTGACAGCGTTGAAAATTGATAGTACTTGACCTCTGAAGCGTTTTGAATGGAATCGGTGAGTTTGTACACCTCAAAATTTTGAGCGCTTAAATCACCGTAGTAACCAACGTATTCTAAGGCCAATACAAATGAGTCGATGACGATTTGGGTAGGGTCACCAAAATTAGGATTGAGCCCTGGCAAACGAAATTCGGTATAAACGGAGGCTTCAACTTTTCCAAATTTTGGATCTTGATAAGAACCCAATAATACGTTTGACGCATTTTTGGTTTCGGTAGAATCTTCTAAGATAGAATAAGTGTAAAGTTCAAAAGTATCGGTTGTGATACCGTTTAGAAGGGCATTCGGGTCAATGATTTCTTGACCTAAACCTGTGTCTTTTTTGGTGCATGCCGTCGAAAACAACAGCAAGAGCAGAAGTGCGCTTAAGGTTTTCATGTGCTTAGGCAAGAACGTTAGCGTCAATAACTTTGTCAAAGAAGGCAGAAAGTTCCTTGCCTTGATGTTCCTCTGAAAAATAAGGCAATTTAAGAATTGTGGACGCGTCGTAAAGCGCTTGTAAAGGAGCATCTAGGGTTTCGCTCGCGATATTTACGCCATCACAATGTGACAAAATAACTTTAGTGAGGTTTTCACAACTGGTATCTTGGAGTGCTGCGGTGAGGTCGGTAGGGAAGCCATCGAAGTTGAGCTTTTCGGCGAAACGTGGGTCCCAGGGTTGGTCGAAGGTTTCGTTGTAAAGGCTGTAAACTACTTTGGTTTCTTTGAAGTGCGGATCTTTGTTAAAGATGAACTTGATGTACAGGGCCATGATGCCGGTAAGCCAGCCATGGCAGTGAATGACGTCTGGTTGCCATCCGAGTTTTTTGACGGTTTCGAGTACGCCGCGGCAAAAGAACATGGCGCGTTCGTCGTTGTCAGGGTGGAAGGTGCCGTCTTCTTCTTGCAAACAGGTTTTGCGCTTGAAGTAGTCGTCGTTGTCAATAAAGTAGACCTGCATTCTGGCTGCAGAAATAGAGGCAACTTTGATGAGTAGCGGGTGGTCGTGGTCGTCGATGGAGATGTTGAGCCCCGACAGGCGAATGACTTCGTGTAGTTGGTGGCGTCTTTCGTTGATGGCGCCAAAGCGCGGCGTAAAGACACGGATTTCTTTACCAGCATCTTGAACTGCTTGAGAAATGCGACGTGCGCTTCCAGAAATTTCAGATTTGGGTAAAAAAGGAAAGATTTCTTGTGAAATAAATAGGATTTTCTTCTTTTCCATTTATATAAGTATGGTAGCAAAATTACGAAATAAACCTGAACTATCCTAAAAAGCAATAGCTTTGTCCGATTGAAACTGTAGAATAGACGAAGCCATGCAGACCTTTGTTACCAGACAAGAAATAATCGCATGGCGCCAACAGATGCGAGCCAACCAAAAACAAATTGGTTTTGTTCCAACAATGGGCGCCTTACATCAAGGACATTTGTCTTTGGTCAAACAAGCCTGCGCGGCAAATGACGTGGTGGTGGTTTCTATCTTTGTCAATCCAAAACAATTCAACCAAAGCGCTGATCTACAAGCATATCCAAGAATGCTTGAAGCCGATTTAGTGCTGCTCAACGGCCTGGAAAACCTTGTTATTTTTGCGCCTAACGAACAGGAAATGTATCCCAAAGATTTGCCATTTTCACCAATGCCTTTGGGCAGAATTGGTCAGCTTTTAGAGGGTGCGCACAGACCCGGTCATTTTGAAGGCGTGGTACATGTGGTGCATCATTTGTTTGCATTAATGCAGCCTCATAAAGCGTATTTCGGCCAAAAAGACTTCCAACAACTCGCTATTATTCGACTACTGAATACTTTTTACGGCTTTGGCATTGACATTATTGGTTGTGAAACCGTGCGCGAAGTCGACGGATTAGCCATGAGCAGCAGAAACTTAAGACTGAATGCACAGGAACGTCAAAATGCATTAGCCATATCGCAAGCGTTGCACTTTGTTAAAAATCGTGCAGGAACACGTACGATTGAACAAGTAAAAAAAGAAGCCTGCGCCATCATAAAACAAGCCGGATTAAAGATAGAATACCTAGAGATAGTAGACCCTGACACCCTAGAAAACTGTGTTCAATGGCAGAAAGAACAGGTTTGTTGTGTGGCTGCAATTTGTGGTGAGGTGCGCCTCATCGATAATATGTTGTGTGAATCGGTTCTTTGATGTAATTTTGCCGCGCTACAAAGCGCTATCAGTTATGTACATCAACGTCCTCAAATCAAAAATTCATCGGGTACGCGTAACGCAGGCCGACCTCAACTATATCGGTAGTATCACCATCGATGAAGACCTCATGGATGCCGCCAACCTCATCGAAGGTGAGCGCGTTCAGATTGTCAATATCAATAATGGTGAGCGTTTTGAAACCTACGTGATCAAAGGTGAGCGCCAAACAGGCATGATTTGCCTGAACGGCCCGGCCGCAAGAAAAGTAGCCATCAACGACATCATTATTATCATTGGTTACGCCATGCTAGAATTCGAAGAAGCCAAGAGTTTTAAGCCCTCTTTGGTGTTCCCCAACGAGCAAACCAACCTGCTCTCCTAAATTCATGAGCCAGCGCCTTACAAACCTCCAGAACAAAATTTTAAGTTGGGAAGAAGCCCAGCGCAGAAGAAATATTTGGGCAGTGAAGGGCGAGACTGTCGCATTTACCAACGGATGTTTTGACATTTTACACTTAGGCCATGTGAGTTATCTTGCGCAAGCGGCAGATACGGCCAAACACCTCATTGTGGCGCTCAATACAGACCTTTCGGTTAAGGCACTCGAAAAAGCGCCAAATCGACCTATCAATTCTGAAATGGCAAGAGCAATGGTGCTTGCCGCGCTCAGTTGCGTTGACAACATCGTGTTTTTTGAGCAAAATACACCTTTGGAAATCATCGAAACCCTGCGTCCAGATATCCTCTTGAAAGGAGCAGACTACAATGCCGAACAAACCAATCCGTTGGCAAAAGATTATATCGTTGGATCTGATATCGTGCGCGCTTACGGCGGCAGAGTTCAAACCATTCCATTTGTAGAAGGCTATTCAACAACTGGCATCTTAGCTAAAGGGAACTAGCCACCAATTTTCACATTCACCTCAGCGCCTTGCTGTTGTTCTTGTTTCCACTTTTCGAGCTTCTGTTGCAACTTACTATTCTTGACCGGTGCTGCTCCAGAATTCACTTGTGTTTTTGGCGCGCTTTCCTTTGATTTGAATTTAAGTTCTATCGTTTCGTGAGGAGCAGTCTTCTCTTCATAATGACCTACGCTCGCATCATTTTGATAGAGGCCAAATGCCGTTTTTAGCATCTCTTTAGACTCTTGCTTGCTTTGCTCAAACTGCTGTTGAGCTGCTTCTTTTTTGCCCTTTTGATCCCAGCTCACTTTGGGGTCGTCGAGGTTGCCATTGATACGCACAAACAAACGCAGCCCCGTGCCGTCGTCTAAGATTTCGCCAAATTCGCTTTGGGTTTCTTGCACCACTAAATCGCGTAAACGCAAAGCTATAGCGTAATCGATGTCGTGGTCAAAGCTGTGCTGCCCAACTAAGTCCAGGTCTAGGGCCGAAGAGCCAATATGCATTTTTTTAAAGCGCAATTGCCGCTCAGCAATCGTAAAGGTGTTTTCTAGTGTTTCAAACCGAACATCCTTGAGTTTCTGTTGCAAGGCAGCTTGGTTTTTTGCGCCCAGAATAGCCTTTCCTTTTCCAAAAGTGAGGCTACTGGCTAAATCTTGCAGAATTGGCGCATGATAAAGGCGGCCGTTGTCAATGCGGCAATGGATTTGAGCGCGTAAACTCGCTTCGTCGAGGCCCTTGTAGAAATCGTATTTGGTATGGACATCGAATTCAAAATTACCTTTACCGGCAAGTTGCTCATTGGTGAGCACAGACTGATCAAAATTATTCCATTGCTTGAAAAAAGTACTCAGCTCAACTTGCCTTGCCACGCCAGAAGTAGCCAAAGCAAATTGACATGGCGCATCTTCCACTAGTTGAACTTGCCCTTTCCAGCTCCCCTGCACATGTCCGAATTGGAGCTTGCTCAACAACAATTGCCTTGGACTTAACGACAACGCACCGCTCAACTGCTGAAATTCTTTTTGGTCATAAACTAAAGATTTAATTTCAAATGGGAGGCGCAAATCCAAATTAGAAGGCAAGATCCAGTCTCGTTCTTTGGAGGCAGTCTTCGTGTCAAAATCAGAGATGTCGAACAGCTTACTTTGTAATGATCCCGTAATGAGCAGCGGAGCTTCTTGCGCAAGGCGTTGCATGAACGCCGGTATTTTGGCCTCCAATTGAAAAGCACTTTTGCCAATTTCTGCTTTGAATTGATGGATGCTGAGGTCTTCTTTGGTAAAATCGATATGGCCACTGACCGAAGAAAAGCGCTTTTTGAAATCGGCGATTTGAAGATGTGGCGCATTGATAGCTACATTTCCTGTTAGGGAATTAGTTTGCCATTCTTGCGCCTCATTTTGTGCAAATTGCCCATTGATACGCAGTTTGGCAACGCCTTTCATTTCTTCCACTGCTGCTATCGGATACAAGGCCTGCACCAACGCCAATGGGATGTCGCCGCCAGCTTTGACGTGCAATTGCGGATTTAGAAAATCTTGAAGTTCAAGCTGACCTGCGAACTGAGCGCCTTGGCTTTTAAAACCAAAACGGTCTATAAGGAGCTGGTCTGTTGGAAGGTTTTTATAGGAGCCAAAACATTGTAAATCTTTGATTTTTGCACCAAATGTAGGCTCGGTCAGCATGCCGTCTTTGATGCTAAAATACGCTTCTACCGAAGGTCTTTTGAGGTCTGGCGAAGCTTGATAATGCAACTGGAAGTCGACCGTTCCTTCGGCTTTCATTTTTTGAAGAGAAGATAAATCTGCTGGGCTGAGCGTTTTGACAAGTTGCAATAAGGACAAGCGCTCAGAGCGGATATCTACAGTACTAGAAAGCGGTCCAAAGTCGCCGTCTATTAAAAAAGGCAAGTTGGCAATTTTGATTTGAGCTTGTGGAAGCTGGACGGTGTTTTGTACTTGGTCTACCAAGAGTGCGATGTCAAAATCGAGTGGTTGGTTTTGTAGCAAAACTACCTGACCCTTTTTGATTTTTTTGAGCTGAACAGCGCCGATTGCTTTTAGCGTTGTTTTTTGGTCCGAAAAATTACCGGATAAAGTGGCGCTATGGATATCGGCACTGTAAAATTGGACGTTTTTTTGGTCGGTGTAGCGCAAACGCAATTCTTCAAGAAAGATGGATTCGAGTTCTAAGTTAAACGCAGACGAACCCTCTGCGCTTTCCTTGAAAATATCGTAATTAGCATTTCCTTTTTGATCTTCTTTGATTTTAGCCAAGCCATTGAAGGCAGAAATTTGCTGAATTTGGTAGGCTCCTCCAAAAACATCAAAAGGATTAAAGCGCAAGCTAATTTGTTCCACTTGGAGGAGTGTGTCGGTTTTTTGGAGCGGATCGGCAATAAGGACATCATTAAAAGCAACGCTCAGGCGAGGAAAGGTGCGCCAAAAATGTAAGTCGATTTCTCGGACTTGCACCGGAACCTTTAGATAGGTATTGGCTTCAGCTACCACCTTTTTGATGATGCGGTCCTCGAAAACAAACAGCACCAAGGAGATGCTGGCCATCAGGATTAAAATCATCAAAAAAACGCGCTTCAAAAGCAGCCACCAGAATTTCATAATCCTCTAACGAATAAATAGCCTATACGTTGCAAACAAAGCCTAGAATTTTTTTTAGCGCTATCTTTGTGGTCTCAATAATATACCCATGAGTCATTCAGAACTTTCCGAACAAGAACTTTTACGCCGCGAATCGCTACAAAAATTGCGCGACCTCGGCATTGATCCGTATCCAGCAGCACTCTACCCAGTAGATGCTTTTGCAGCGGATATCAAAGCTCAATTCGAAGACGGTAAACAGGTTTGTTTGGCTGGGCGCATGCTCTCGCAGCGCATTATGGGTAAAGCTTCCTTTGCCGAAATCCAAGATGCATCTGGCCGAATCCAAGTTTACTTTAACCGCGACGAACTCTGCCCTGGTGAAGACAAAACACTATACAACGAAGTGTTCAAAAAACTCCTCGACCTCGGTGACTTTATTGGTGTAAGAGGGGTTGTTTTCAAAACCCAAGTGGGCGAAATCTCAGTACATGTCACTGAATTTCAATTGCTCAGCAAATCTTTGCGTCCGCTGCCACTGCCAAAAACCGACGCAACCGGTATTGTTCACGACGCCTTCACAGATCCAGAATTGCGCTACCGCCAACGCTACGTAGACCTCGTTGTGAACCGCCACGTCAAAGACGTCTTCATCAAAAGAACAAAGTTATTCAATGCCATGCGCGCCTTTTTCAACCGTGCAGGATACATGGAAGTGGAAACACCTGTTTTGCAAGCCATCCCTGGTGGCGCTTCGGCAAAACCATTTATGACGCATCACAACGCCCTCGACATTCCGCTCTACATGCGTATTGCCAACGAGCTTTACCTCAAGCGTCTAATTGTTGGTGGTTTTGATGGCGTCTATGAATTTTCTAAGAATTTCCGCAACGAAGGCATGGACCGTACCCACAATCCAGAATTTACCGCTATGGAAATTTATGTGGCCTACAAAGACTACAACTGGATGATGGACTTCACAGAACAACTCCTCGAGTTTTGTGCGATGGAAGTAAACGGAACAACAATTGCGCAATTTGGCGACCACACCATCGATTTCAAAGCGCCTTACAAACGCGTTACCATGCGACAATCCATCATCGATTTTACGGGCTTTGACATTGCTGGTAAAACCGAAGACGAACTTCGTATAGCAGCCAAAGGAATGGGTATCGAGGTAGATGAAACCATGGGTACAGGCAAGCTCATCGACGAAATTTTTGGTGGCAAATGCGAAGGCAACTACATCCAACCGACCTTTATTACAGACTATCCAAAAGAAATGTCGCCGCTTTGTAAAGTACACCGCGACGACCCAAGCCTCACCGAGCGTTTTGAACTAATGGTTTGCGGTAAAGAAGTCGCAAATGCCTACTCTGAGCTCAACGATCCGATCGACCAACGCGAGCGCTTCGAAGAGCAACTCAAGCTCCAAGAACGCGGCGACGACGAAGCTATGTTCATTGACCAAGACTTCTTGCGTGCGCTTGAATACGGCATGCCGCCAACAAGCGGTTTGGGTATCGGCATGGACCGCCTCATTATGTACCTCACCAACAACGCTTCTATTCAGGAGGTATTGTTCTTCCCGCAAATGCGCCCAGAAACACAGGTTCCAAAAATTGTACTCAACGAAACCGAGACCGCCATTTTTGAAAAAATGCAAGCCGAAAAACAATTGTTGTTAGGAGAATTACGCGTTCATTTTGAAATCAGCAACAAAGTGTGGGACACCTCCCTCAAAACCTTGACTAAAAATCAGTTGCTCACTGTATTTAAGGAAGGTGAGCTACTGATGATCAAATTGAACTAAAATTCAGATTCCTTTACCTATTACTCCGCAAATTAACTGCGGAGTAAAACCAAGGGTTTAGATATACTTTTTGACGAACTCCCAAAGCACGATGCCTGCACAGACGCTCACATTCAAGCTGTGTTTGGTGCCGAATTGCGGAATTTCAATGATGTGATCAGCGCAGTCTAATGCAGCTTGGTCTACGCCATCTACCTCATTTCCAAATACCAACGCATAGCCATCGGCAGTTAACTTGCCTACATCTTGCAATAAAGTTGTTTCAACGGCTTGTTCTACTACACAAATGGCGTAACCGCGTGCCTTCAACTCATCTAATGCTTCCATTAAAGAGGTGCGGTATTCCCAGCGAATGGTTTCTGTAGCGCCAAGTGCGGTTTTGTGGATGTCGCGGTGAGGTGGCTGAGCGGTAATGCCACACAAATAAATGAGCTCGACATTAAAGGCGTCGGCCGTTCTAAAAAAAGAACCGATGTTGTTGAGCGAGCGAATGCTGTCTAAAACCAACACAAGTGGGAACTTTTTTTGCGCTTGGAAGTCCTCTTCGCTTACGCGATTGAGTTCCCAAAGCTTTAGTTTTTTTGTAGGGTTTGCTGACATCTATGGCTCAAAAATACTGCAAAATTGTGGAAAAGTAGCCCAAAGTCAAGGGCTAAAAAGGCCTATCTTTACTCATCTAAAAAACACAAGTGTCAAAGCAAAGCGCAGAAAAAAGTTCCGAAACGCCCTTGATGAAACAATACAATCAAATCAAGGCGCGCCACCCCGAGGCCATGTTGCTCTTCAGGGTCGGTGATTTCTACGAAACTTTCGGTGAAGACGCCGTCAAAGCGAGCCGAATCCTTGGCATTATTCTCACCAAAAGAAAAAACGGCGCAGCGGCCGACATGGAGCTCGCTGGTTTTCCGCACCACTCTCTAGAAACCTACCTTCCCAAATTGGTGAGGGCTGGCCAGCGCGTCGCTATTTGCGATCAGCTCGAGGATCCCAAAATGACCAAAACCATCGTAAAAAGAGGTGTTACTGAACTCGTTACGCCAGGGCTTGCCTTCAATGACCAAGTCCTCGACCAACGCACCAACAACTTTTTATGTGCCCTGCATCTGGATAAGAACGAAGTTGGTGCGGCTTTCCTAGATATCTCAACCGGCGAATTTCTCGTCGCACAAGGCACTGCCAACTACATAGATAAACTCATTAGCGGTTTTCGACCTACCGAAATCATCTATCAAAAAAGCAAGACCAGTGCTGTTCACGAACTATTCGGCAATGACGCCTTTCATTTCAGACTTGAAGAGTGGGTTTTTGGATCAGACTTCGCCAACGAACAACTCAACAAACACTTCGGCACCAAATCTTTAAAAGGTTTTGGACTCGACAACCAAGCGCTAGCCATCATTGCCGCTGGCGCGGTATTCCACTACCTCTCTGAAAACCAACAACAACAACTCGGTCATATAACCGGCATATCTCGCATTGCACCAGATCGCTATATGTGGCTAGACCGCTTTACGGTGCGCAACCTCGAGCTCATCCATTCCCCACACGAGAACGCCATCACGCTTTCGCATGTACTCGACAAAACCAAAACCCCAATGGGAGGGCGCTTGCTCAAGCGTTGGTTGGTGCTCCCCCTCAAAGACCGCAAACCGATTGAGGAACGCCACCAAGTAGTGGCCGCTTTAAAAAATACTCAACCCATCCACGACGACCTCGATGCCCATTTGCGCGAAATCGGCGACCTCGAACGGCTCATTTCTAAAGTTGCAGTTGGCAAAATCAATCCGCGAGAAGTTCAGCACCTCAAGCGCACACTCCAACAAATCCATCCCATTCACGCGCTACTCAGCACCTTGCAGAACAAAAGTCTGCAAACACTCTTACAAAACCTAGACGCCTGTCAAGAACTCATCGAACTCATTGAGGCCAATCTTACCGCAGAGCCAGCAGTTCAAATTGGCAAAGGAGCAGTCATCAAAGAAGGTCGTGATGCCGCCCTGGATGAGCTGCGCGCGATTTCCACCAACGGTAAAGACTTCTTAGAGCAAATACAAGAGCGCGAGATCCAAGCTACCGGAATCTCGAGTCTAAAAATCGCCTTTAACAACGTATTTGGATACTACATCGAAGTGCGCAATACGCACAAAGACAAAGTGCCCGACACTTGGATACGCAAACAAACTTTGGTTTCAGCAGAACGCTATATCACCGAAGAACTCAAAGAATACGAGCAAAAAATATTGGGCGCCGAAGAAAAAATATTGCACATTGAGCAGCAGCTCTACCAACAACTCATTTTTGGAATGTCTGACTTTATCGGGCCTATTCAAAAAAATGCGCAGCTCATCGCACAACTCGACTGCCTATTCTCTTTTGCCAAAGTTGCGCTTGCTCAAAACTATTGTTTGCCCACACTCACCGACGGCCACGAACTCAGCATCAAAGAAGGCAGGCATCCGGTCATTGAACAACGCTTGCCCATTGGCGAAAGCTACATTGCCAACGACATACACCTTGACAATAACAGCCAACAAATTATCATGATTACCGGGCCCAACATGAGCGGTAAAAGCGCCATTCTTCGGCAAACTGCCCTCATTGTGCTCATGGCGCAAATTGGTTGTTTTGTGCCCGCAAGTTCAGCTCAAATTGGCATCGTCGACAAAATTTTTACAAGAGTTGGAGCCTCCGACAACATTTCTTCTGGTGAATCTACCTTCATGGTCGAAATGAACGAAACGGCAAGCATCCTTAATAATGTGTCTGAGCGCAGCCTTATTCTTCTCGACGAAATTGGTCGAGGCACTAGCACCTACGACGGCATCTCTATTGCATGGGCAATTGCCGAATACCTCCATGAAAATCCGAAAGCCAAGGCAAAAACGCTATTTGCAACACACTACCACGAACTCAACGAAATGGCCAACCGTTTTGAGCGCATTCGCAATTTCAACGTGAGTGTCAAAGAACTCGGATCAAAAGTGCTCTTTCTTAGAAAATTAGTAGCTGGGGGTTCGGCGCACTCTTTTGGTATTCATGTGGCCAAACTTGCCGGTATGCCAGCGCCTGTAGTAAAGCGCGCAGAAGCCGTGCTCAAAGACCTAGAAGCTAGCCACGCAAGTGTAGGAAGCGGATCCAATACAAAATCAAGCAAACCAGCGGTTCAGGCCATTGCCCAAGATGTACAATTGAGCTTTTTTGCACTCAATGACCCCGTGCTGCAACAAATTCACGACGAACTCGTCCAGACCGACATCAATTCCTTAACACCCGTAGAAGCACTGCTCAAACTCAATGTAATTAAAAAACTCACCGGTGCGTAATCTTTTATTCCTCTACCTCCTTTTACTCTTTACGGGTTGTGCTATTGATGAAGCGCAGCCTCAAAAAGAAAAGCAACTCACACTTGCCCAAAACTTCATGACCGCAAGTCAAAAAAAGGTATTTCTCAAAATTGCCAAGCGCAGGGATATCGACCTAACAATTCTAGATCTTTCGGCCAATTCCATTCGCAAAGCCATCAAAAATAACCCTTGGGAACCAGGTTTTGACCTCATCATGTTAGACGGTATAGCCGCCCAGAAATCACTTGCCGGCTTATCTTTTCAGTACCATAATCCGGCCTTTGCCACTATACCAATTGGGGTTTCTTATGTGCCAGATTCCGTTGTCAAGGTGCGTCTTTTTAAAGATCTTTCCGAACACTATCTTTGGTCGGCAGCCGACGATAAAGCACCAACCATTTTAAAAGCAAATCTTGCTTATGTATACAGAGGTCGTGAAAATAACAAACAACTCAATAAGGTATATAAAGACCTAATGCGCGGCTACAAAGATCATCAACTCGCTTTTGACAACTATCAGCTTTTGAATACGCTCTTGCTTTGTCGCTACGACACCTACCTACACCAATTAAAAAAAGCAGCTAAAAAACGTCGCTTCACCTTTGCGTTGGATAAAAAGAACCGCTACTTCGCCGATTACATGAGTCTTTCTATCATTGAGCAAAGCCCGCAATTTTATACTGCCAAAAAGTTTGTGCATTACCTCGACTACATGCGCGACCACAAAGCGGTATTTCGAAATACATTTGGGATGGCGCAAAAACAAAAAGTGAAGCGTCAACCTACCGTTCAAACCTTATTAAAGTACCTCGAGAAATGACACCTAAATGACACAGGTTCTTGTAGACTTGTTTAATTTTGTAAAAAACTATTGATATGTATCCAGCAGAACTCGTTCAACCCATGAAAGAAGACCTTACAAAAGTAGGGTTTGAAGAATTACTAGATGCTGCCGCTGTAGATGCTGCCGTTTCAGCAAGCACCGACACACTTCTTGTGGTCGTTAACTCCGTTTGCGGCTGCGCGGCTGGCAATATGCGCCCAGGAGTAAAACTCTCCATTCAGCATGACAAAGCACCCGCCAAACTCACCACTGTCTTTGCTGGCGTAGATCAAGATGCAGTAGCACAAGCAAGAAAATACTTTTTGCCTTACCCGCCGTCATCCCCATCTATCGCGTTGTTTAAAGAAGGTAAGTTAGTTCACTTTCTAGAAAGACACCACATCGAAGGCGGTAGCGCGCAAATGATTGCGGCCAACCTTCAAGCAGCCTACGACGAATTTTGTTAATCTAAACGAAAAAGAGCAGCGGCAATGCCATCAGCATGAAGCTTACCTTCTTCGGTTAGGATCATTTTATGATCGGCTAAAGTCAACCAATTTAAGCGCGCAAATTCTTCAATTTGCGCGTTTTCTTTTACTGTAAAGCCAGCTTTCAAAGCATTCAAATCGAGGCCCCAAGCCGTGCGCAAACCCAACAAAATTTGTTCGTTTCGGTACTCGTTGGCACTTAACTGCTCGGTCTCGTACCACATCTCATTTTTGCCAACACCTTTTGTATAAATAGTATTGTTGCGCACATTCCAACGCCTTTGGCGGCCATCAAAAGAATGCGCAGAAGGTCCTATTCCGATATAGGGTAGAAATTTCCAGTAAGAACTATTATGCTTGGAATGCAAGCCCGGTAAACAAAAATTAGAGATTTCATATTGCTCGAAACCAAAAGACTTTGCTTTGGTAAGCAATTCCAAAAACTGCTCGCTCTGCAGCACTTCATCTGCTGGCTGTAGTTTCTTTTTGCGCACTAAATGATTGAGTGTAGTTTTGGGTTCAATGGTGAGGCAATAAGCCGAAAGGTGCTGCACGCCAAGTTTGAAAACAGCGTCTAGGCTAGCTTGCCAAGCTGCTAAAGATTGACCCGGTAGGCCGTAAATGAGGTCCACACTTATGTTGTCAAAACCCAACTGCTGCGCTAACCTAATGCCTTCAAGACCGTCGCTGACCAAATGCGCCCGGTTCATCCATTGTAAGTCGGCATCAGAAAAAGTTTGTAAACCAATGCTCAAGCGATTGATCCCGACAGACTTCCATGTAGTTAAATTCTCGACAGTGATGTCCTCCGGATTGGCCTCAAAAGATATTTCAGCATCAGGAGCAACAATGTAGTGTTGTCTAATGGTGTCAAAAATAAGGCTGAGCTCTGATTCATTTAAAATACTTGGCGTTCCACCACCAAAGTAAATTGTTTGTATCGAGCCATTAAATTTCGTACTTCTTAATACTAGCTCTTGTACTAAAGCACGTATTAAACTACTTCGGTAATTTTCAAAAGTAGTAGAGAAATGAAAATCGCAGTAAGTGCAGCGCTTGCGACAAAACGGGATGTGCAAGTAAAGCCCACTCATATGGTTGACAGTTTATTGCTTGACAAATTTCTTCTGAACTACCGTACCATTGTTGCCATTCAGTTGCAATAAGTAAGTGCCTGCCGAAAGTCCTTGAATGTTGAGTTGTGTGCTACTTGCCTCCACTTCTCTTGTAAAAAGAAGCTTGCCACATACGTCATAGACTTGAATAGTCATTTGCGCCTGATTGAACCAATTCACATTGAGCTCAGACTGAGCTGGGTTAGGAGCCAGAGTAAAATTCAAAGCCGAATTGTCAAGACCGGCGTCATCGATATGGCGCACAACTACAGCCACACTATCGCCAAAATCAGCGGTTGGTAAAGTAAAGATGTTTACTGAATTGTTGTCGGCTAATGAGAGTGCGCCGTCAGTGCCTCCCCATTGCGAAGCACCCATGCCATCGCCATAGTAATCGTAAATTACAAAAGTGTAACATTCAAAAGCTGTGAGCGGAATATCGTAGTTATAGGTAGTGTTGTTTTGCAAAGGTGTGGTTGGGTCATTTGGTGCTGGAAAATTACTTGTACCAAAATTACCCGCAACACTTTCGTTTCCTTCAGACCAAACAACGGCGCCTGCTGCGTTGCGCAACTCTACATAGGTTTCATCGGCATAGTCATCGGTAAGCAAGGTTACTTTTAACATATCAATTGTTTCAGGCACAGCTGTGACATTAATGTTTGCAACCGATTGGTTATTAGTTGCGTTTTCGTCTAAGGCCTGATTTGGGTTACTTACCGTGGCTGAAAAAGTATGAGCGCCAGCTGCAAGCTGAACTGTTGGCAAAGTGATTGTTTGCGATTGCCATTGATTGAGCGAGCCCGACCAATTGTATTGCTGGGCGGTGCCGTTATCTATTTGGTAACTGATTTGGGCACTTGTAAGTGTTGTGGTACCCACATTCATGAGTGAAACACTTGGTTGGTAATTGTCTGCGCAAAGCGCTTGAGCAGTTAAATTTGCTCCTGAAACCGCTGCATCTAGTGCAACAGTTGTTGCATTATTTGGATCAAAGCCATCGATGAAAGCTGCGCCAGAACTTGATGGGTCTAACCAAAACTTCAATTGATTGGTGCTATTGCTGCCCGTTGGTTGCCAAGAACTTGAAACTCTGCCATAGTAGTCAGGAGCTGTTAAATTCTGACAAGAAGCGCCACCGCCCCATAACTGACCAATAATGCGTCGATTTTGGTCAAACAATGGAGACCCAGATGAACCTCCTTCTGTGGTGGTGTTGCGGTCCCATTGAACAGTCCAAGTAGAGTTAGCTTCGGTAGAACCCATTGCTTGAGATATGGTAGCGGGGTTGTCATCGAAAGAAATTTTCTTGATATCGCCAGACGGATGATGAATACTTACTGTTGTTGTTGGAATCGTGCCCGAGTTATCCCAACCTGCAAAATAAGGATTGTAATCTAAAGGAACCGTGCCGTTCACCAAACCACCTGTAATTTCAACTAAACAGAAATCAGAAGGTGTGCGACGCGAGCGCAATACCGCTCCGCTTAACGATTGGAATGATGGCGAAGTAGCAGGATTAGAACAAGTTGTGGATTGCCAGTTGAAACGGAATACCCATGTAGCAGGATTGCTGTAACAGTGATTTGCAGTTAAAACGAAGGGTTTGCCATCGTTTTGGGTATTGTTAATGAGTGCACCTGAACAAAAACCACTACTGCCCGAAACGAGCATTACTGCGCTATTTCGCTGAGGTGTCCAAGATAAGCCGTCAGGGCAGTTTACATTCATGTTGCAAGAGCCAGAGCTGCCAAATGCTTTTTCGATGAATTCATTGGCGGTGCGGTAGCCGTGTGTAACAGTTGCCACTTGGATATGCCCTGTTTCATTTGTGGGCGCTACGTAATATTCAATAGTTGCTTCTTCACCTGGGATAAGTTCGGTGCCGAGCTGACCTTCGTAAATGTGTTGTTGGGTAAAGGCGCCAAGAATAAAGTCTTTGGCCGTATTGTAAACAAAAAGTTGATTGCCTTCTGGAATACTTGTTTGTTCGAATGTGAGGTTGACGGTAAGCGCATCTTGGCATTTTACGCGCAACACCCACAAGCGCGCACCATTGGGTAACTCAAACCAATTGCCTGCGTTGGTCGTATTCAAGTTTGTATAATTATTAAAACCAAAGCGCCATGGCGCAATGCCTTGGTCGTCTATGAGTGCGTCTTCGGCCTGCAAAGCAGCAATATTGGGTTGCTCAAAAAGCCATTGTTCGATTGCTTTTTGGTCTAAAACTAGTTTGTTGGTGGTTGGAACCCCACCTTTACCTTGGATTTGGGCAAAGAACGGACTACAGCAAAAAATAAAAATAAGGGTATAAAGTGTTTTCATGGAGACGGCTTTACTTGATAAGTTACATCGAAAATAGTGTTTTTTGCGCCATGATGCGCGGTCTTAAGACGAAAAAAATACCCAACAAGTTGTATCTTTGTTTCATGACCAAACCATTTGTTGTCGGAATTTGTGGAGGAAGCGGCGCAGGTAAAACAACTTTGCTTAAACGCATTTCTGAAACTTTTCAGGGCGCAAGCACAGCTGTGTTCTCCATGGACAACTATTATTTACCCATAGATCAGCAAGCTACAGATGCAAATGGGATCGTCAATTTTGACTTGCCGAGTGCGCTTGACCATCAAAAACTAACCACAGATCTGCAAACATTAATTGCTGGCCAGCCGATAGAAGTACGTGAGTATTTTTTCAATGTTCAGGGTAGCAAAAGCATTCTGCTTACCATTCAACCTAGCGAACTTATCATTGTAGAAGGCTTGTTTACACTTCATTACCAGGAAGTATTTACACAACTCGATTACAGCATATTTGTCGATGTTGATCATGCCACCCAACTAGACAGACGCATCTATCGCGATCAAGAAACGCGAGGTTACAAACGCTCAGAAATCATCTACCAATGGGACAACCATGTGCTGCCGTGTTATGAGCAATTCATTGAACCCTACCGCAACACCGCCAACTTTGTTTATTGCAACGACCACCGTGCCGATGCAGATTTCTTGCGTTTAAGCGAACAACTGCGTACCTTGGTGCCAGATCGCTTTTCATAATGAGCCCAATTATCTCTTTTATTCGAACTTGGAAATTCAGTTTACTCGGACTGCTTTTCTTACTTTTTGGACTTATTTCTTATCTCTCCAATCAGCAGCAAGGCTTTTCAATTACTGCTGTTCAAGAGCGCTTTTCCAAACTCGAAAAATCAGTCGACAAACACGCTAAGCAAATTCTCAAGCGCATTGAGCAAGGTAAAAAATTACCAAAATCAAATGAGCTTAACTACCATCTTTACAAAGACGATGTCTTGTTTGGCTGGAGTACCAACCAATTACCAATAGGCCGCTATAAAAGTGACATTTTCCCTGGAAACGGACTCATGAAGCTCAACAATGGCTATTATTTTAGTCAGACCATCCAGAAAAATGGCATATCCTGTTGTGTCAGCTTTTGTTTACTGAAAGAATACGAATTCAGCAATGCTTATTTAAGTGCTGTGAATCCATCATTTTGGAAACAACAATTTGCAGTAAATCTAAATGGTGAGCGCAAAGATGCCATCTACGATCGCAAACATGATGTCGTTTTCTATGCAACTCCTTTAAATCTAAATATCAATGCAAACAACAGTAACTGGGGTCCGGTTTTCATTCTTTTAGCCGTATTTCTCATTTGCTACCAATTACAAACCTATTATGAGAAAAGCTGGGCTGGCAACTTGTTGCTCCTGATTGGACTCTTGGTAACACGTATAGTTTTGTATGAGGTGAAGTGGCCAGTTAACTGGCAAATAAACGATTGGTTTTCGGCGGATTTCTTTGCATACAATGAATGGTATCCAGACTTTTTTGCCTTTGCAGTAAATAGTCTTTTTATCATTTTTGGCTTTCGCATACTGATTGCCTTGATTCGCTTGCTTGGAAAATGGTGGGCCAGTGCTCTAGCGCTTGTACTTCCTTTAGTTTTGTGGCTTTGGGTACAACAACAGCTACAAATTGTTATCGACCACTCCAATATACCTTTGAGCTTTGAACATCTTTTTGAATTGCGCTTGAGTTCTTATTTCTTCTTTGCACTCATCGGATTTTTCCTTTTCACTTTTCAAAAAACAGTACATTTTGCTGTTGTTCAAAATAGCGCTCAAAAATGGTTCAAGCGACCGGTTCTTAAAGTAGGTATTTCCATCCTTCCATTCTTGTGGTTGCTTGCCCAGGGGCAAAACTGGATCAACATTTTACCAATATGTATCATTTGTATTCAATTAATATTTGAAAACACGCGCAAAACATCTTGGCGCAGGCTCAGTAGCCAACTTGTATTACTGACCATAAATGCGGCTATTATTTCTATTTATCTACAGGACTTACAAGAAAGTAAAGACATTGAAAACCGCCAGCTTTTTGCCCAACAATTAGCAATTGAACGCAACATTAATCTCGAATTAGCCTATGCACAAGTTGCGCCAAATATTTCTGAAGAAAGCTGGTTAAATAGCCCCTTTGACTCCCTTAAAAAACAATTCACAAAAGTGGGTTTTGAGCACTTACTCATCCAAAAATTTTTTACAGGTGTATGGGATGGTTTTGATATTGATGCAGATATTTACACAGCAACCAACAAACCTTGTTTTGGCACAGATAGCCTCAAGCTCAATCGATTAATGGAACTTGTGAGGGTTCATGGCGAGCCATCAGATATTCAAGATGGTTTGTATTTTATGCCGCATGAAGAGGAAGGTTTGAGTTACGTGATTTTATTGCGCTTGAAGAATATGCAAACCATAGCAATAACGCTCGTTTCTAAACGAATCCCCGAAGAAATCGGGTTTCCAAGGTTACTCATCTCAGATCAAGCGGGTATTTCAAATAGCCTTGAAACCTATGCGGTCGGGAAATACGCTGAAGGAAGACTTATTCACCAAACAGGTGCCTTCAATTATCCTAATTTACTGTCTTCATTTACGCTTCAAAGATCAAAGCAACGGCATTTTGTACGCAACGGCTTCTCTCATGTCATCGTACAACAACATGCGGGGTCTGCAATTGTCATCTCAGCAGCATCGAGCGGGTGGCTGACCAACATTACCAGTTTTGCTTTCATGTTTGTTTTTTGGGGCTTACTTTTACTCACTAACAATATCTCCAAAACTTTAATCAAGAACAAAACATTACAGTGGTCGCTCTCTTTCAAAGTTCAACTTGCTTTTCTATTAATTCTTGCTGTTTCCTTGTTTTTATATGGTTTAGGAAGCTCCATTTTTATTGGGCAACAATTTGAAGATTACTCACAACAAGCATTGCGAGAAAAGTTATCGGCTGTTCAGACAGAATTGAAATCACAAACTTTCTTATTAGATACGCTTGACCAAGCAGCCATCGCCAAAACCTTAGAAACAAAGTTGGCCAAGCTTTCCAATGTATTCAAAACAGATTTGTTTGTTTTTGACAGCGACGGCTTTCTTATTGCCTCTTCCAGGCCCAAGCTTTTTGCTTATGGGCTCATAGGCGAGCACATGAATCCACAAGCGATGGATGCACTACTTGGAGAAAATCAAAGTTATTTTTCTCACCAAGATCAGATCGGAAAGCTCAATTATAGGAGTGCCTATCTTCCTATTATGAACTATTCGCTCAAACAAATTGGATTTATCAATCTGCAGCTTTTTGGTCAACAAGAAGCTTATGAGCAACAAATCGAGCGCTTCTTTAAGGCAGCGATCAATGTTTTTGTGCTGCTTTTAGCACTATCTGTGCTCATTGCCTTGGTGGTCAGCAACTGGCTTATTGGCCCGTTACAAGTTGTGGCGCAGTCTGTACGCAATCTTGAACTAGGCAAAACCAACCAGAAAATTAAATACCAAAATGACGACGAAATTGGCGCACTCGTTAAAGCCTACAATGAAAAATTAGCTGAATTAGAGCTTGCTGCTGGGCAAATTGCGCGCAGCGAACGCGAAAGCGCATGGCGCGACCTCGCCCAGCAAATTGCCCATGAAATCAAGAATCCACTAACTCCCATGAAGCTCAATATCCAACATTTATTGCGTAAAATGGAGGCTCAGGACGCCGACGTACAGCTACTTGCTCAAAAATCACTGCCTTCGCTCATCGAACAAATTGATGCTTTGGCTAGAATGGCCAACGAATTTGCCCGCTTTGCCAAACTCCCAGAACCCAATTTTGAAAAAATCGAACTGGGCACGTTTATTACCCAAACCATTGCCCTTTTTGACGAAGATCAAACCATGATTCATTTTCAAGGCCATGGTTCAGTGCATTGGATCAACGCAGACAAAGACATGCTCAGCCAAGTCTTTCATAACTTACTGCTCAATGCAAGACAAGCCACAGATCTGAACCCAGAGCCAAAGATTGAAATCCGACTTCAAATTGAAAAGGAAAGCGTCGAAATAGCTATTCAAGACAACGGAGTTGGGATCTCTAAAGAACAACAAGGGCGCATCTTCACCCCTTACTTTACCACTAAGTCTTCAGGATCCGGAATTGGCTTGAGCGTGGTCAGACAAATCATTGAAAAACACAACGGAGAAATTCGTTTTGAGAGTACAGAAGGTAAAGGCACTACTTTTTATGTTCAACTCCACTTAATCTCTAAAGGGGCGTAAATCAAAAATCATTACCTTGTTTTGATGATACAAACAGTTCGATAAATAGGGCTTGATGTCAGGGTTGGCGGTGTCTGCTTGAAGCAGCAATAATCTAGAAGCCCCCATGTTTATCCAACTACGAATCAGATAAGCATTACTGACATAACTTCTGTAACCGTAGCCACTGAAACCAATTCTATCTATTGTACTCAGGTGCACATTAGGATACGGATCTGAAAAACAAAAGACGGTATCTGTAGGCGCAATAATTTGCTGTATCGCGGCGCGCTGATCCTGGATTTGCTGAAGACCCTCTTGGTGGTTGAAATAAAACCAGCCCCAATTACCGCGCACCAATTTAGAGGTGAGAAAGGTGTTCTTCACTACAATATTTTGATTGCCCGCCGCTACCTGCGTAAATGAAACAGTATTCAAAAAAATAAATGCCAAACCTACACCCAATATATAATTGCGCCACCTCAAATTGAAAAAAATTTGGTCTAGATGCTTAAAAACAAATGCAACTAAGGTGAGCGGGAAAAATAAGGCCTCAATAAAATAATAGTCGTGTACCTCAAAAACCCAAAACCAAAGTATAAAATAGGCCGATAGGCCGATTAAGGCAATGGGCAACCAATACCTTAAAAATAAAGCGTGTTTAGATTTGATACTCAAGTAAAGACCTAATAACAACAATATCAAAAGCAAAATCGGTTGCATGATTTCCTTGAGATGCTCCTCGCAAAGCAATTGAATTATGCGCCAGCGCTCGGCTACATCTACCTCCCAAATTGGTCTAATTGTAGTAGAGAAAATAGTCGAATGATACTTGGCATTATAGGAGATGGCATAACGGTACCACCAAAAAGTGAGTAAAAAGGAGAGCAATAAAGAAATTAAAGCAAACCATGTGCGGCGGTCTCGCCAATAAATACGGTGAGCTGCGTGTAAAGCATAAAAGAAGAACGCGCCCACAAACGACAAAACAGCCACTAAAGCCGTAATTTTGATCAAGACGGCAATGGCTAAAAACAGCGTGAATACCAACCCATCTGTTATTTTTTGGGTTTGCGTAAACCGAAAGAAAAAGCTCCCGGCAAGTAACAAGCTTGCAAATGAAAATACATTGGGCAAGAGGGTGTCGGCATAGTAAATGAGTACTGGCGAACTCAAAATGACGCCACTAAAAATAAGGACAAGTTTTTCTGACTGAAAAAACCAGAGGAGCACATTTCGAAAAGAAAGGATCGCTGCTAGTAAATAAGCCAAGCTGAATACTTTTGCCATCCAAAGATGGTATCCGAACAGGCTCCATAATTTGCCAATTACGAAGTAAACCAACGGAAACTCAGCGGCGGCCTGTTGGTTTCCGAAATTTGATATCGCATGGGTTTTGGGTTGTAGCAAACTACCGCCGCGCATAAATTGCAGGGCTTGTGAGAGCGAATCTGCTTTTCTGCATTCATGTATAGGCTGAATGGGGTCAAAAAAATGCTGCCAAAAAGCATACAAAAAACTCAACAAGAGCAGTAGCCCTAATAAGCGCCATTTGAGGTCAAGATGAGTGAAAAAGCGTTTCATTTGCTGAGGTAAAGATACAGAAGCTTTGGTTTGTTTTCGACTTTTTGACTTATCTTTCGCTAGCCAAAATTAGTATGCTTTTTAATTCTCTCGATTATTTATTTTTCCTGCCGCTCGTGGTGGCGCTTTACTATCTGCTCCCGCACCGTTTGCGCTGGATGCTGATCTTTGTGAGTAGCTGCTTTTTCTATATGGCCTTTATTCCAAAATATATTTTGGTGTTGTTTGCCATTATCGGAATTGACTACACCGCGGCTATCTGGATGGAAAAGCTAAGTGGCCAACCAAGAAAAAGACTACTGATGGTCAGTTTGTTCGCGAACATCGGCATTCTTGCCTTTTTTAAATATTTCGGTTTTGCCAATCAAACCCTTATTGATTTTTTTGCGCTGTTCGGAAAAGAATTCAAAGCCTATGATTTAGGCATCATTTTACCAATTGGTCTTTCGTTTCATACATTCCAGTCCATGAGCTATACCATCGAGGTATATCGCGGACACCAAAAAGCCGAAAAACACCTTGGCTATTTTGCCAATTATGTCTTGTTTTTTCCGCAAATGGTAGCGGGTCCTATTGAAAGATATGCCACACTTGGCGAAGAACTCAGAAAAAAACAAACGCTCAACTACCAAAACCTCAGTGCCGGTTTTCGTTTGTTGTTGCTGGGCTTTGTCGTCAAAATGGTGGTTGCCGACCAACTCGCGCCGTTTGTCAATCAAGTTTATGCTGCTCCAACTGAATATAACCAATTACAAATTTTCTTAGCGCTTGTATTTTTCTCGTTTCAGATCTATGCCGATTTCTTTGGGTATTCTTTGATTGCACAAGGCAGCGCGCGTTTGCTAGGTGTGCACATCATGGACAACTTTAAAACGCCCTATTTTTCAGCTAGCGTTAGTGAATTTTGGCGCCGTTGGCACATCTCTTTAAGTACTTGGTTCCGAGATTACGTATATATTCCTCTTGGCGGCAATAGAACGAGTATTGGGCGTTGGGCGTTAAATACATTACTCGTTTTTGGCATCAGCGGCTTATGGCATGGCGCCAACTGGACCTTCATTGTTTGGGGTTTATTACACGGCGTTTTCCTTCTTTTAGAAAAACCATTTAAGCGCTATGCTAATGTGCTTAGCACCTTTGTTTTAGTCAGTTTAGCATGGGTGTTTTTTAGAGCTCCAGACTTTCAAAGCGCCTTGCAAATACTCAAAGGTATAGTTATTTCAAACCCTTCAGCAGCTCATTGGCTGGATTACTGGACACCTTTCTGCGCACTTGGCTTGATGATAATCCTGGACTTTTCATACAGTAAACTACGTTTTGACCAACTACTCGAAGGTATTTCGGCCATTTGGCGCTGGAGCATCTATTTTGCGCTGTTATTCATATTGCTTTCGATGTCCGGAACGCAGAAATTCACCTTCATTTATTTTCAATTCTAATGGGCAAGAAACTTCTCCTCCGGTTTTTGGTGCTCGCGATAGGGCTAGTGGTCATGAATATGGTATATCAATTTTTCTTTTTTGAAAATGACCTCAAACAATACAGTCCTGAAATACTTGAAGTCTGGAAGCAACAACAAAAGAACGATGTTCTGTATTTTGCGGAGTCTTCAAACATGAATGTCCGCGACACCGATCTTGTTAAAAAATCGATTTCAGAACTCACAGACGACCTACTACCTAAGCTTCGCATTGGTGCTGTCAACAAACCTGCCACCCACGCCGGAATCTACAAACATTGGATCAAAAATATGCGTGCGCCCTATCCAAAAGGTATTGTTGTTACGCTAAACCTGCGCTCTTTTGGTGCAGACTGGCGCCACTCCGACCTCGAAAGCGCACTACAGGCGAGTGTCGCCATGCTGAAACCCTACCCGGCATTGATCAATCGGTTTTTGCTCGCGCTGAACGCCTTTGACAATAAAACGGCAGAAATACGTGCACAAGAAATGCTTCGCGAATGGGAAGAAACACAATTTCATTTCCCGTTCAAGGTACCTTACCCCACAGTGCGCCTTTGGGATAACGCCATGGCCAACGGTAGTTTTACAAAACCTGACGGCACTTGGGATATGGATAAAATTACCTTAGCCTGCCACTACGTCAAATCCTATGCTTTTCAAATTGAGCGCAACAACCCGCGCTTAAAAGACTTCGACGAAATTGTTCGTTTTTGTCAAGAACACCATATCCGTTTGGTCTTTAATTTGCTAGCTGAAAACACGGAATACGCGCAACAATATGTAGGAAAAGAGCTCGTACAGATCATGCGCTACAATAGAAATTTATTGGTCAAGCGCTACCAAAACAAACCATGGATCAAAGTAGTGGATAATTTAGAATTACTCAATGGGCTCGACTTCAGCGACCAAAACTGGACCACCGAACACTACGGCTACGAAGGGCGCCTTAAAATCGCTAAGCAACTTGCAAAAGCATTTTAAGCTTTCAAGTTTCATTGAAAACTCACCCTTACAGGCAAAGTATACTCCGAAACAACAGCCGTTCCTTTCTCATTTTTAGCTGGGCTCCAAGTTGGCATGGCAAGTAGTGTTTTATTCAGCGTTACTTTTAACATTTCCAGTTCCTTAACTGAAAATTTCAAAAACGTCACTTCACGAACCTTGCCATTGACATCAATTAACAAACGCACGAAAATTCTGCCTTCTACACCTAACTCTCGAAGGTACTTCCACTCCGTGCTACCTGCTATTTTCTCATCGATGTATTTAAATATATCAGTGGTATTGTTGCCAAAAGAAGCCATGGTGGCAGGAAAATTGACGATGCTATCTCGGATGGTTTTGGGAAATGGGTCTGGCGGGCCGACACAAGTAATAACTGGCTCTGAAATATACCCAGGAGGGTCTATTGGACATGGTTCAATAGGGTCAAAGGGCGGCCTTGGAACTGGTGGAATAATTTCGGGTTTGAATTGCGCTTTAGGTTTGAAATGGGTGGTATGCATTACCTTCTTTGTCGATTTTCCTTTTGATTCAATATTCTTAGGTATGGCGTGTACATTCGTTTTTCTCTCCTCCTTGCAAGAAGAGAATAACCAAAATACAACTGAAAATAACAACAGATTTCTACCCATTTTAAATCCTTTATAACAAAGAACGCACAAACAATTGAATCCTTACCTTTGTTACACTAAAAAAAACAAATGCAACGCTATTGTCTAGACCCATGGAAACGCACGCGCGTTTTGACACAAGAAGTTCAAATTGGAACGCTTAGCTTGGGCGGGCAAAACCCTATTCGGGTGCAATCCATGACCACCACCGACACCATGGACACAGAAGGTTCTGTAGAGCAGTCTATCCGCATGATCGACGCTGGTTGTGAACTCGTGAGGCTCACCGCCCCGAGTAAAAACGAAGCCGAGAACCTACAAAACATCAAAGATGCGCTGGTTCAAAGAGGTTATAACACCCCTTTGGTAGCCGATATCCACTTTACGCCAAACGCAGCTGAAATTGCCGCCAAAATTGTCGAAAAAGTACGTGTCAACCCAGGCAACTACGCAGACAAAAAGAAATTCGAAGAAATCGACTACACCGATGACAGCTACCAAGCTGAGCTCGACCGCATTGAAGAAAAATTCACGCCCTTAGTACTTCTTTGTAAAGCAAACGGAACCGCCATGCGCATTGGCACCAACCATGGTTCGCTTTCAGACCGAATCCTCAGCCGTTACGGCGACACCCCAGAAGGAATGGTTGAGTCTGCGTTTGAATTTATCCGCATCTGTGAAAAACACGATTACAAGCAAATGGTCATTTCCATGAAAGCGAGCAACACGCTTGTTATGGTTCAGGCCTATCGCTTACTCATGGCCAAAATGCTTGAAAACGGAGTTGTATACCCTTTACACCTCGGCGTAACAGAAGCAGGCGATGGTGAAGATGGTCGCATTAAATCTGCAGTTGGCATAGGTGCACTTTTAGAAGACGGCTTGGGCGATACCATTAGGGTTTCACTTACTGAAGTTCCTGAGGCAGAAATACCAGTTGCGCAAAAACTCATTGCCAAATACAACTCCTACAACCCACACGAATTTGCCATTCCAAATGGGAACTTAAATTATTCGCCATTTCATTACAGCAAAAGAGAAAGCCACTCGTTTCATAATATCGGCGGAAAAAACACACCTGTTGTTTTGGCAGACCTCTCTTTTGTAGAAGCCATCAAGCCTGCGCATTTCTTTGGTTTTGGCTATCAATACAGCATTCCGCTCGACAAATGGAACATCCAAGATCAGGCCGCTGATTACGTTTACATCGGGAGCAATGAGCTCGATTTTGAAGTGCCCGGTACCTTAGGTATCATCCTCGATTTCGAACTTTGGCAAACAAAATATGCCGATAAACCAGGTTACTATCCGCTGGTCCTACAAGAACAACTTTCTGAAGTGGCCCCTGATCAAATTTGTTTCTTACCTCTTGAAGCCGAAGCTGCACTTCCTCATGAATTGGCAGACAAGCCTAATGTTTGTATTATTCTCAATACCAAATACAGCAATAAGACACAGCTTTATCGTCGTTTCTTCCTTGAATTACAAGAAAAGAATCTACAAAACGCAGTGATTCTATCTTACCAATACGAAACTGCTGAGCTTGAATCTTTCCAACTCTTTGCTGGGGCTGATGCCGGAGCGCTTTTCATTGACGGTTTCGGCGATGGCATTTGGCTCAATGCCGAGTTAGGTGCACAGCATATCAATTCTACAGCATTTGGTATTTTGCAAGCAACCCGCACACGCATTTCCAAAACAGAATACATTTCTTGCCCTTCTTGTGGTCGTACCTTATTTGACTTACAAGAAACCACCGCAAAAATCAGACAGCGCACTGCTCATTTGAAGGGCCTCAAAATTGGGATTATGGGTTGCATCGTAAATGGTCCAGGCGAAATGGCCGATGCAGACTACGGTTATGTTGGGACGGGGCCAGGTAAAATCAATCTATACAAAGAAAAGACGATTGTCAAGCGCAATATTGAAGAACTACAAGCTGTAGAAGCACTTGTTGAGCTCATCAAAGAATACGGAGACTGGCAAGAGCCAAGAGCTTAAAAATCAGGTTGACAATTGAGTTCCATCCAATCGTTTGTGAACGGATGATAAAAACCTAATTTGGCCGCATGCAAGTGTAATCTGTCTGCTTTCTGACCATATAAATCATCGCCTTTAATGGGGCAGTTCAAGCCAAGATGATGCGCCGCATGAACGCGCAATTGATGGGTGCGGCCTGTTTTTGGGAATAAACTGATGCGCGTTTCTCCATTTACTGTTTCAAGAACCTCATAGGTGGTATGCGCATAACTCCCGTGCTCCTCGCAAACCAATTGCCTTGGGCGGTCATCTAAATCAACTCTTAAAGGCAGCTTGATTTCACCTTGTTTTTGTGCCGGAATTCCCGCCAATACAGCTATATATTGCTTTTGTACTTTTCTGAGCACAAACTGCCGCTGCAGGCGCTGATGCATCAGTTTGGTTTTGGCGGCGAGCATTATTCCTGAGGTGGACATATCCAAACGGTGTACCAAAAGCGGGCCATCGGCTTCTGGAAAATATTTCTTTAAATCTTCTAAAGAATTGGGCTGGGGGTTTTTGCCCGGTACCGATAAATATTCAGGCGCTTTGTTGATGGCAACAATGTAGTCATCTTCGTAAATGATGTCTAAGTCTTTAGGCGGATGTATCGCTATAATTGGATTGGGGTCGACCTCCAAACCTTGCAACATGTGTCCTAGGATAGGCTCGCATTTACTTTTACAAGACGGATAGAAATGACCGTGAATGCGTACTTCAGAATCGGGTGCCATTCCCCACCAAAACTCGGCCATACAGATTGGTTGAAGTTGGTGTTGGTAGGCATATTGCAACAGCTTGGGAGCTGCACACTCTCCCGCTCCGGCTGGCGGTGATTCTGCAAATAGACTCAGTACATTTTGGGTTTGGCCTAAGGCATTTAAAAAAGTATAGCGTTCAAATATCCGCTGCTGAACATCTGCAGAATGGGCTGCTCGCTTGGCTTTTAATTGTTCTATTTCTTCTTTGAATAGGCGCAATTGTTCAGAACGCGCAAGCAACTCTTCTTGGGCTTGTTTTTTTAAGGCCTTCAGTCGGCGGCTTTCGTGCATGCTTTCTTCCTGAAGTTGGCTTTCAAGAACTGCTATGTTTTCCGGATTCTGAAAAAGTACTTCGCTACGCTTTTGATCACGTATACTTTTTAATTCCTTGTGTTTAAGTTTTACCTCGTCTATTCGCTGTTGCCATTCTACTTGTAAAACTTGAAAAGCACTCTTTAAATTGTCTAATTCCTTTGATCCCTCTAGTTGTTCTAATTGAATGGTGTGCTCGTGGATCTCTACTTCTTCTCTTCGAAAAAACCCTTGAGCCTCTAGGATATCAAATACGGGCGGAACAAAACCAACATGGTGATTTGAATTGCCAAGCTTGCCAGAAAAAGCAGCTAAATAACCTATTTCTCGATCAACATTTTGTACCACTAGTACACCAAACATTTTGCCGATTGCTCCCAAACGCTCGGTTCTGCCCAAGCCAAAATCATGGCCAAAACTTTCCGTTTTTAAACGTTGTTGCAATAAATCTACGGCATACTTCGCCATAGGATGGACGTCATAGTAAAATGGGAAAGTAAAGCGCTCTGGTAAAGCGGGAGGTTGAAATTCTGATCCAAAAGGGATAAACATAAAACAAAGGTCAAAAAAAAACGCCCTCGTAGGAGGGCGTTTCACATTTCTTTTAAAAGAAATTATTTGATAACTACATTTTTAGTAGTTGTAAGACCGTCTACAGTAACAGTTACGATGTAGCTTCCTTTAGCAACGTTTTCAGTTGAGAAAGAAACAACTTGTGTTCCGTTAAGGTTAGTCATGTTTTTTGCAGCGATAACGCGACCTTGAAGATCCATTAATGCAACTGCGTAGTCGTTGTTAGTAGCTTCGAAAGAAACGTTTACTTCAGAAGAAGCAGGGTTAGGGAATACATTCATAGCGATTGTAGCTAATTCATCCATTCCTAAAGCACCTGTTTTGAAAGCACGTGTATCTAAAGAAGCAAACTCACCACCTGAAGCGATAGTTGTACCGTTTGCATCTACCAAAGAGTATGCGCCGTTTCCGTAAGAACAGCAGATACCGTCACCGTAAGTGTCAGCGATTTCGAAAGTATAACATTGGCTTGGGTTGAGTGTTACCAATTGTGGTGCTTGAACAGTGATGCCGTTTGCTCCGAGGTCAGTCCAGTTACCGCCACCTTGTGCTACTGTAGCACCTGCGCTGTTTTTGATCACCCATGAAGTTTCAGATGCATAACGGTCTGTAGTGATGTTTACCGTTACATACTGAGAAACAGCATTTGAAGCAGCAGCAACTGTGGTGTTCATACCATTGTTGGCAGCTGAAGCATCACCAGCAGTTGTTACAGTTACAGTAAGTGCACCGCCAGTAAAGTTAGCAATTGGTGAACATGTTACGTTAGCTACACCATATGTAGCTAAGTTACCGCTGTAAGTGCCTGTAGATACTGTAGTTCCACCTTGTGTGATGGTTACAGTAGCAGAAGTAAGTGCAGATGTACCGTTGTTTTGGATGTTCACAGATGGCGTGTAAGCACCTTCGCAATGAACTGCCGCACCAGTGTAGTTAATAGCAGCAACGTCAGCAGGAGCTGATGCTGGTGGAGGACACGCAGAAACAGTAGCATACAATGCTGCTGCACCTAATTGACCAACTTCTTCGATAATGCGGTTAGGGCAAATACGGTAGATTGTTGGAAAATAAGCGATCGCGTAGTCGTTGTTAATTTGGTTAGCCACAGCAGAAGCTGGGTTAGCCATTGGGAATTGAATTTGGTTACCAGCAGCTGGTTCGATCCAGTTACCGATTGCACCAGAACCGTCTAACATTGTAGCGTCAGCAGTTTGGCCATCACCTTCAATCCAGATAACCATAACGTCGTCTGTTGTAGTAGAAGAAACACCTGGTGCACCAGCAGGGCCGTGTGCAGCATAGATATCCTCTAAAGCACCATTAAGGTGGTAGTTCCAGCATGGACCACACCAAGTTGCAGATACATCTAAAAATACAGTGTATCCTTGGTCAAGGTAGCTGTAAAGTGAGTAAGATCCGTTGCTAGTAGAACCAGCAGTAGATAACCATGGCTGATAAGCAGTCACGGTAAAGTTTGGAGCAATGCTACCTGGAGCTAGCTGCGCATTCGCACTAACACCTGCAAGTAACATAGCAGCTGAGAATAATAGTTTTTTCATGCGTTAAAATTTAAGTTTGGGTAAATATAAAGAAATTCCAGTCAAGGAAAAAATACTTCACTACAAAAACAAAGGAAAATTGTTTATTTTTTCTTGAGTTGTTCTTTGATGAACAATTCAATAGCACCTACCATAGAAGGGGCTTTTGGATGTGGGGCGTGTACGTCGAGGCGCAAGTTGTTCTTGAGAACTGCATTAGCTGTTGTTGGACCAAATGCGGCAATTGAGGTGGTGTTCTGCTTGAAATCGGGGAAGTTTTTGAATAACGATTCGATTCCGCCGGGGCTAAAAAACACTAACATGTCGTAATAGACATCTTCTAAATCAGAGAGGTCTGCGGCAACTGTGCGGTATAAAATTGCTTTGGTAAACGGAATATTATACTTCTCTAAGGTAAGTGGAATGTTGTCTCGGAGGATATCTGTGCAAGGCAATAGGAATTTTTCGCCTTTTTGTTTTTTCATGAGCTCAGCTAGCTCGTCAATGGTTTGCTTACCAAAGAAAATTTTTCGCTTGCGATAAGTCACATATTTCTGTAGATAAAGTGCTACAGCCTCGGTAATACAAAAATATTTCATGGTGTCAGGCACTTCAAAACGCATGGCTTCAGCCATTCTGAAGAAGTGGTCAACTGCAACCTTAGAAGTGAGGATGATTGCCGTGTGGGTGGAGATATCTATTTTTTGGGTGCGGAACTCTTTAGGGTCTACACCCTCCACTTTGATAAATGGACGGAAATCTATTTTGAGCTTGTATTTGTCAGCTAAATCAAAATAAGGAGATTTATCGCCTTCTGGTTTCGGCTGAGAAACTAATATGGTCTTTATAGCCAAAGTTGTGGTTTTAGTTAATTGTATTCGCCCGAAAACCAGCGCCATACAAAAAGTATAGGTAGGATTTCCAAGGCGCAAAGGTACAAAATTAAATAATACCATTCCAAATTTGCCTGAACACATGCTCGCCATGCCTTGACCAAACGCCAAACATAAGCCCCTAAAAAGAGAACGACAAAGCTGTAATTAAGTAAATTATTGGATTGGCCATAAATTAACCAGAGAAAAGAAAGCGCCAAATATACCAAGCCAGAGAAAGACCAAACTTGCTTATTGATTTCCGAAATACCACTTACTAGCTTCCAATTATCGGTAAGGAGAAGTGCCATTCGAAAGTTTAATAATTGGAATAATAAAAACCCCACAACAAACAAAAGTGCCATTACGAAAGCTTCTGTTCTTTGGAAATAGGTCAGAAAAAAAAGAAAGGCACTCAGACAAAATGAGATGAAAAAGTTGGTCAACAATAAAGATTGTGTTTCGGGCCTGATCTTTTCATCGTCGAAGCCAAAACTCTCTACCCTGCTCAGTTTCCAAAACCGCTTCCAAGATAAAGTCAGGGCATCGGGAGTACTGAACCTCGCATAGGCAATGAAGGTCAAAGAAAGCAGCGAAACAAATAGCAAATAGCTATTCATTTGGGAGGCTCTTTCTATGAGTTCAAATCTTTGCATGTGTAGAATATAGGCTACAAAAATAATTCAAATTTGCATGCTACAGCTGCACAGATTATTACGTACTTTTGTCGCACAAATCAACCATCATGAAAACCGATTTATATCAACACCCTGATTACTTCAACATGGACGACCTCCTCTCGGAGGAGCACAAGCTTGTTCGCGACGCAGCAAGAGCATGGGTAAAGAAAGAAGTCTCACCTATTATTGATGAGCATTACGAGAAAGCAACCTTCCCAATGCACATCTTAGCTGGGCTAGGCGAAATTGGTGCTTTCGGTCCATACATTCCAGAAGAATATGGCGGGCCTGGCCTCGACCAAATTTCTTATGGCCTCATTATGCAAGAACTCGAGCGCTGTGACTCCGGTCTGCGTTCAACTGCATCTGTGCAATCTTCTTTGGTCATGTACCCAATTTGGAAATACGGCTCAGAGGCACACAAGCAAAAGTACCTTGCCAAACTCGCTTCTGGCGAAATGATGGGCTGTTTTGGCCTTACTGAGCCAGACTACGGTTCAAACCCTGGTGGCATGATCACCAATTTCAAAGACGCCGGCGACCACGTCATTCTAAACGGCGCCAAAATGTGGATTTCCAATGCGCCTTTTGCTGATATTGCTGTTGTTTGGGCTAAAGACGAAACTGGTCGCATATACGGTATCATCGTAGAACGCGGCATGGAAGGCTTCTCAACACCAGAAATGCACGGCAAACTTTCTTTGCGCGCTTCTGCAACCGGCGAACTCATCTTCGACAACGTCAAGGTTCCTAAAGAAAATATCCTTCCGGGTCGCTCAGGACTTGGCGCACCACTTAGTTGTCTCGACTCCGCACGCTTCGGCATCGCATGGGGTGCCCTTGGTGCTGCCATGGACTGCTACGACCAAGCTTTGCGCTATTCAAAAGAGCGCACCCAATTCAATGTGCCAATCGGTGCATTTCAGTTGATCCAGAAAAAATTAGCTGAAATGATTACCGAAATTACGAAAGCACAATTACTCACTTTCCGACTTGGTCAATTACGCAACGAAGGAAAGGCTACCTCAGCTCAAATTTCTATGGCCAAACGCAACAATGTCGAGATCGCTCTCAATATTGCTCGCGAAGCGCGTCAAATTCATGGCGGAATGGGTATCACTAGTGAGTATTCAATGATGCGCCACATGGCAAATCTTGAATCGGTAGTGACCTACGAAGGCACGCACGACATCCACTTACTCATTACAGGTATGGACGTTACTGGCATTCCTTCTTTCACAAGAGAAATGCCAAACCTCTAAATCTTAGATATCTTCGCTTTCAGAAAGCGCATCTCCTCGCAAGAGGCGGATGCGCTTTCTTGCTTCTGCGCCAAACAAACTGGCTTTGTACTCCATGAGCAAACGCTTGTATAACCCTTCGGCAGCAGTTTTATCGAGTAAATTTACTTCATTGATTTCTGCCATCCGAAACAGCGCGTCGTCAGCTAAAATATCCTTGCTATGTAATTTAAGGAGGTCGTCATAGTAGCCTAAAGCCTTTTGCCATTCGCCACGTTGCTCCATTGCTTGACCCTTGCGATACAAGATTTCGTCTGCTAAAGCGTGATACGGAAAAGCCGTTTGAATACTGTCAAACAGTACAAATGCAGAGTCGTATTTATGTTGCGCAATCATGCGGTCAGCCGTAGCAAACCATAACATGACTTGGTAATTGCTATCCAAGCCGTAATTATCAGTAATAAATACCGATAGCTGAATGGCATCATTGGAAATAAAGCGCGAGGTGCCTTCTTTGAGTACATCTAGCTGAGACTGCGCAAATTCGAATGATCCGTCGTAATAAAAGATTTTGGCATTCTTGAATTTGGCTTCGGCGCCAATGCTTTCAAATTTAAAATCGTTGTCGATTTGCATATACATAAGAGAGGCCTCCCAGATGTCTCCGCCCAACACTTGTATGTCGGCAAGTAGCATTTTTGCCTGAGCCCTTTGCATATCGGTGAGCCCTGGCAATTTCATTAATGCTTGCAATTCTGTAATGGCGGTGTCAATTTGTTGCGCATAAAAAGCCCTGATTTCAGCAAGTTGCAAAGAAACTTGAAAAGTAGCTCTGCCCTTGCCAATTCTGGTCAGTGCGCGTTCAAAATCGGTGATGCACTGCTGAATTTCTAGCGCATTGAAATTTCGGAGTTGTGTCACTTGAACAAACCGCGTATTTAATAAAGACAACTGAGCTTCATAAAAATTTGGCAACTCAGGGCCGAGGTCAATGACGTGCTGAAAACAGCGATATGCTTGATCAAAAGCGCTGTTCTCAACGCAGATTAAACCGAGCTCAAGAACTTCACGGCCGTCGCTTTTCATTCTTTTATCTAAAGCAATTACCTGTGCTGCTGCGCCGCTAAAATCTCGGTTCTGAACAAATAACCAAATGAGCATTTGGTTCACAACAATTGGTGCGCTTGGCTGCTGTGCCCGTTGTAAAAGCACTTCCTTAGCCAATAAGAAATCTGGGCCCGCAGCTTGGCTTAAATCCATTCTCGATCCAATGGCCTGTTGAATTGCCTCTAAAATACCTGGCTGCTGCACTAAATAATCTAAGTAAGCAACGAGCATTGCGCGTTTGTCACCTACCAGGGCATAAAAATCAGCGTATTGAAAATTAAAGGGATAGCTTGGCGTTAATTTTTGCCCTATATCCAATGTGCGTTTGGCGTAATCAAACTTGCCTTTCGCAGCAAAAGCTTGATAAACAGCAATTGTTTGGCCTGGGTTTGGTGTGAGCTCAGACAACAACTCTTCATATATTTTCTTTGCTTTGGTGTCTTCTGCTTGATCTTCATAAAATTCTCCGGCAAGCAAACGCACCTCATAATCTTGCTTATTCAAGCTCATTTGCTTGCGCAGGACTTTTTCAGCGGTCTTAAAATCTTTTTGTTCGAGTAAACAAGTGAGGTAAGGTAAAAAAATAGCCTTGCTTTGGTCTTGAAGGTAAATTTTCTCGTAGTAGCCCAACGCTTTGTCTAACTCCGCATTATTATAATAATATTGCGCAAGTTGTAAGTCAGTCGCTGTTTGGGCCTGGACTCCCCAAGCGCTTATTAGTAACCAAAACAAGCATACGATTCTAAAGCTCATCACCTGTTTTGCTTCTTTTGAAGTAAGGTTCTAGAAAAGGCTTCAATTGGTGGATACAAAAGTGCGTAATCTTTAAAAAACTGCTCTTTTGCACGCAAGAATTCAGTTGTCAAGGAGCTTAATTGACTTACTTTTTGACGTTCAAAGCGTATATATTCAGCATAACGATTGCGCTCGCCCCTGCCTTCATTGATGTCCTTTCGTAATTGCTTCAAAACACGTTTTTCTTCTTTAATGCCTTCCTTCACTTTTAAATATTGTTGCAGCATCGGCTTGATACTTCTGCGCATCACTTTATAGGCATCTAGCTTCTTGGCTAATTCCATGTCAATGGTGTCAAGATGTAAATTTTGCTTGACACGCAATTCAGTTTGAATGGTATTGAGCTTAATTGAAGCTATGTCATTCATGCGATCATCTTTTAATTTACCTACTAAAACCAATAAATTTCGATCCATTTTGGCCACTTTTCGCAATAGTTGGTCACGCTTGAAATCGACGCATGCAAATGTAAGCACACTTACAAATAAAAGTAAAATGAACTTTTTCATGAGAATTTAAGATAGATATTGATGAATTCCTGCCGTGAGCAATAAGGCAAGCGTGAAGCCAGTATAAACCTCAAGTGGCGTGTGTTTTCTAAGGTAAAGTCGGGCTGCCATAGTAAGCCCCGCAGCCAGTAAGGCACTGAGTACCCAAACCAAGCTAAAATGATCCTGTGCACGGGTAAAAACTATTAAAAATCCTAACAAAATACCGGCGCCGGCGCCGTGCAAAGAAATTTTAATCCAGCGGTTGATCAACAAAAAAATACTCGTAACAGCTACGCCAGACAATGGGAGGGCGTAGAAATATCTTGGCAAGGTTCCTGCTCCAGCTTTATAAACAAGTAGGAAGAATAGAACCAAAGAATAAACCAACATGATTACTAATGGCAAACTGCGCTCACCTTGACGCTCAATGTCTATTGTACTGATGACTTTAAAGCGATGTAATAAAACAAAAGAGACGCCTGGGGCTACAACACTAAATAGAAAGAAAATAGTAAAAAGTGCCCACTTACTCTCAATTGGTGCGAAGTATAAACTCGTCATTTCGAGATCAGCACTGTAAGCAGGTACAAAAAGGCTGATGAGGATGCCATAGCTAGGCATCAGAAGGGGTAAGAATACCCATGAAAAAAAATGAGATAGAAATTTCATAGTTCTTTGCGCATTCTTGCAACTGGTATATTAAGTTGTTCACGGTATTTAGCCACCGTTCTCCTGGCAATATTATAGCCTTTTTCTTTGAGTAAATCCATTAATTTCTCGTCGGTAAGAGGGCTGTGTTTGTCTTCGGCTGCAATGGCATCCGATAAGATTTTCTTTACTTCGCGAGTGGAAACCTCTTCTCCGCTGTCTGTAGATAAAGATTCCGAGAAAAAGTACTTCAGTGAAAAAATTCCGTAATTGGTCTGAACGTACTTTGAATTGGCCACCCTTGAAATAGTAGAAATATCGAGCTCCACCATGTCGGCGATGTCTTTAAGAATCATTGGCCTGAGCTTGGTTTCATCGCCCGACAAAAAATAAGCTTCTTGATACTCTAAAATAGCCCCCATTGTAAGCAAAAGGGTTTGTTGGCGTTGTTTGATGGCATCGATGAACCATTTGGCGCCATCTAATTTTTGCTTTACAAACTGAAAAGCTTCTTTATCCGCTTTCGAATTTTTAGCGCCTTCAGCATAGCTACGCAACATGCTTTCGTAATCGCGATTGACTTTTAAATCTGGCGCATTTCTACTGTTTAAACTCAGTTCTATGCGGCCTTCATGTTCAAATAAGGTAAAATCTGGAATGATTTGCTGGTGGTTTTTCGCAGCCTCTCTCATAGACCCGCCGGGCTTCGGATTACAGCGCAGAATTTCATCAATCGCCTCCTTGAGGTCTTGCTCCTCGATTTCTAACTTTTTGGCGATGCGCTCGTAGTGCTTCTTGGTGAATTCCTCGAAGAAGTTTTCGACTATTTTGAGTGCCGTAAAGCGGACAATATCGCCATCTTGCTTGCGGCGCAATTGCAACAACAAGCATTCTTGTAGATTTCTAGCGCCTACGCCTGCTGGTTCTAATTCCTGAACCAACTCAAGCACCGCGCCTACTTCTTTTTCAGTAGCTTCTACATTCATAGAAAAAGCAAGGTCGTCGACGATGGCGTCAATGGCACGATTGAGATATCCTGATTCATCTAGGTTGCCGATGATGAGGTCTGCAATGACAAACTGCTTTTCATCGAGGTAAAGCAAATGGAGTTGTTCGGTAAGTCGTTCTTGGAAGGTTTGCTCCCCAGATAAAGGAATCACGCGTTCTTCGTCGTCTTTAGACTGATTGTTGGCTTGTGTTTTGTAATCGGCGATGTCGTCGTCTAGGTAGTCAGAAATGTCGAAGTCGTTGTCGTCGTCGTCGTCGTCGGAATCGAAGTCGTCTTGGTTATCAAAATCATCCTCTTCATGCTCTTGACCTTCTTCTAGAGCTGGGTTTTCTTCCAATTCTTGTTTGATGCGTTGATCGAGCTCCATGGTTGGCACCTGCAACAATTTCATAAGCTGAATTTGTTGAGGTGAAAGCCGTTGTTCAAGCTTTTGGATGAGTTGTTGACGCAATGCCATTATTCAATTTTCTGCTTGATGACTTGATAAATTTCCAGAGTTGTCATGTCATATACATAAACCAATACATGCATGTTTTCGGCGTTATAGTTGCCATCTAGTTGGTTTGGAACTACAAAACTGTAATTGACATAATATTTACCATTCAATAAGTCAGACGCTATTAACTGACGGCCAAAAGGCATATTGTTGAGGTTTTTTCGGTGGATGTCTCGGTGGATGTAATTATAATTGTGAGAGTTATCAGACATTTTTTGATCACCAACCAAGGAATCTTCAAGCAAATAAGCAACAATGCCTAACTCATTGGTCAAACTTTGATCGATTTTGTCCACTTCCACATGTAAGAAAGCACCCTTTGTGCTCGGGTAATAATTGAGGTCAGCTTGTAAATTGACCTTTAAGTTATTTTCTGAAAGCAAAGTACTCGTCATGGAAGACCACTGGCCTGGGCTCTGAAAAATATTACCGCCATTTGATACACGACTTATTGGGCCTCTCGGGTTACCTACAAATCCACCATCGTTGGTGCCAAACCAAGTGCCAATAAACAAGCCGTCGGGATTTGTAAAATCAAGTGTATATTCAGCATCTACGCTCTGAAAATCTCCAATACCATCTACGCCAGCATGTATCGAAGCGACATGTACTCGGCCAGGATTTGCCTCTTGTAATTGATGAGCAAGGTCAGCTGCAGCTGGGCAGAAGATACATTTATGGCCCGTGAAATCTTCAATCAATACATTTCTATCGACATTAGTGTTCGCGGTAAACGTGGGCCATTCATTGGCGAGATAATCAGACCAATTGCCAGGATAAAGTGTGGTGTCAAGTTCAAGGTTGACAAGTGGCGGATACGGATTTGTGATGCGGTCGCAAGAAGGCAATAAATAAAGACCAAAAGTGATGGCAAAAGCTATAAAAAGAACTGCTTGTTTCATATTAAAAACTATGCGTTAAATTGATCATAAGGCCATTGTTGGCCGGAACTGGTCTGCAAACACCACCAACACAGAACAAACCTGCTCTTTGGCGGCCATAAGAAAAAGTTAAACGAGTGGCATCTTTGATGTATCCGCAAGTAATAATGGGGTAATTGACTCTTTTACTCAGGTCATCATTGCCATAATTGTACTGATTCATGGCAGAAAAGAACCACCCCGGAGAAATGGTGTATTCCACAAGTGCGGTAGCCCAATCTCCTTTATCGTTGATTCCTTCATCATTTCTCTGTACCCACATGCCCTGAAGTTCCCAGCGCAGCGCATGGTGGGCATTGATTTTATAGGTGCCCTCTAAAACAGCAATGCGGGCATGAATAATCCCTTTCGCATCGCTGACTTTCACAACATCATTGTTGATTTTGATATCATAGTAACTGAAAATTCCGCTCCACTGTTTATTGATTTTTTTGGTGATATTGAAGTTGATATCTTGCCAATACAAGCTATCGCTCAAAGCAAACGGACGCGTATGATAAATTACTCTTGAAGAATCATTCAAGTCTATTCCATTTAAAGTTTGCTCTGGGCGGTATGTTGTGGAATAGTTGAGGCCAACGGTTGTTCCATATTTGCCACCAAGTTGTGATCCTTTCTTAAAAGTGTAGAGTAAATCTGCTTGATACGCGACCTCCCCCATTGGCTGTGTAGCGTAAGGATATAAGGTAGCAACAAGATTGTAGGTATGTGTTTTATTTAAGGAGGGTAAAAAATTGATCAATACATCTTGTAAATCTTTGGTGCGGTCAGAACGGAAACTCATGTTGTCTACAGATTTTCCGGAAAGTAAAATACCGAGTCCTTTTTTGGTATAACGCAAATTAAAAATAGCCGCATGGCCATAATTGTAGATATATTGATTGTCTGAAGAAGGGTCTTGCTCTTTTTGAATGAACTCGCCATCGGCATAAAAATTACCGTAAGTGAGTTTAACTCTTCCTCCGTAAGCCCCAACATTTTGTGGTAAAATCCAATCTGGATTGTCGTCTTCTTGAAATTTACTCACGAATGAAGCACCCAACACTACATCTAGTTTTTTATCTTTAAGAAAATCCAAGCCTTCGTTGAGGTGCCATTCTGCGTCTGTTCCACGAACTAAGCCTGCGCCGTGTACAATTTGACCTTGTTGAAAAGACAAGCGCTGTGTGCCATAAACTCCTTTCACAACAAAACCTTTGCCCGGGCGTAAAACGATGCGCATACCATCGAGTAAATTATCGTAGCCTAAATTGCGGTCTTCGTAGGTCCTGAGCGCCAAACCTGTTCCAAACTGTTCGTAAAAAGTACCAAGTGTTACATCCACGAAATCATTTTGGTAACCCACATATCGCATACCGATTCCGGTACCATCAAATCGGTTTGGATATCCTTGAATACGCGGCAAATAGGACTCAAAACGCATACCAGCCTTGAAATTACCTTGTGTATAAAAGACATTCATATATGAGTTCATCAGGCCTTTTTGAACGGGCTGCTTGGCATTAATAATGCTGTCTTCATTAAGGTATTGGAATACAGTTTCCATGTTGCCGGTAATATTGCCTTGTGCAAAAGCAACCTGACTGAGCAACAATAAACTGAAGAGCGCGCGTAAATTTTTCATGGATTATTTTTCACTCAATTTGAGCAATTCTTGGTAAAGTTTTTCTTCGTCGCCTGGAGCGTAGTTATTGTGAGAGTATACAATGTTTCCGTTTTTATCGACTAAAAATGTATGAGGCACGTTGTTGACACCCATAGCGCGCTTGAAGTCCCAGTTTGGATCCATGAGAACGGTGTAGTCCCAGGCCTTGCCATTTACATAAACAGGTACTTGACTTTTTGTTTTTTCGTCATCTATTGCAATAGCAACCAACGTGACGCCTGTTTCTGCAACCCAATCTTCATATACTTCATGAATGGTATTTAGTTCTTTTTTACAAGGCGCACACCAAGTGGCCCAAAAGCTGATAATGACAGGGCCATTTGCTGTTAAGTCCGAAGTATTTATAGACTTTCCAGACATATCGACCAATTTGACAGCTGGCACTTTTTTCTGACTAAGAGAGGTTTCGACAGTGGGTTCTTGGGCGTTTACAGTAAGCGATAAAGAACCGACTAATAGGAGTAAAAATAATTTTTTCATGTTTTGAATTTTCATCGGCAAGACAAAAACCTTGCCGAATTCAAAAGTAAGAAAAAAGCAGCTATGCAAAAAATGGCTTAAATTTTGATAAGTGCGGTGAAAAGCTTATTTTTGAACAAATACAATCTTTCTATGAAAGCCTTATTTCTATCTCTTCTCTGCACTATTGGTTTTGCAAGCTTTGCGCAAAACAACATCGTTATCCATCTCGATGGTCAAACCGCTGACATCTCTGGTCAAACTCATACCGTTGTTGCTCCATCCGGAGACTCTTTCGATATCCCTTTTGATGTTGTCAACAACACTGGTTCGTCAGCACAATGGCGCATTACCCGTAAACAACTTAACTTGCCCACAGGCTGGACCGACGCTTTGTGTTGGGGTCACTCCACAGATCCTTTTGGTGGCACTTGTTATTCTTCTACCCAAATGAATTCCAACCCTTGGACTACACCAGGATCCCAAACCGTTCTTTTTACAATTAATGACGGTGAATACGGAAAAATGAAAGTATCTGTTGATCCTGAAAACAACACTTTTGGACAAGCACATTATCGTTATTACATCAGCGCTAATGGTGTAAACATGCTAGATTCTGTAGACCTAATCGTTGACTACCTTGCTACGATCAAGCCGCAAATTAAAGAAGAAATCAACATTTCGGTTGCGCCTAATCCAAGCACAGAATACGTCAATATTCAGTTTAGTGGTGTAGAGCAACTCCAACTCAAAATGGTAGATGCACTTGGAAACGTTATTACACGCGAAGTACTTACCTCTAGCCGAAAACTCAACGTTAGCGATCTCAATAGCGGTATTTACTTTCTGGTTTTTGAAGCACCTGGCTCCAAAAGCATCACCCGCAAATTGGTTGTCAGACACTAATGTCAAAGCGCAAACCTAAAGCACCAGCAGCTCAAGCACCCAGAAAAAAAGCAGGCATTACCACAATGGTGATGCGCATTTTTGAACAAAACCCTGGCGTTGAGCTCACCCACAAACAAATTTCAACTTTACTCGACGCCCGAGATGGTCGTTCTAGGCAAGTTGTTTTCGACTCGCTCAGTGTACTCGCCAACAAAAAAGCAATCCTGCGCATCAACCACCATACCTACAAACTTGCAGGTTCCGATTTGCTTTTAGAAGGAACCATTTCAATCACCCAACGAGGTGCTGGTTTTGTAACAGTACAAGGCCACCCAAGAGACATCTACATCGGGCCTTCAAACGTTGGTCAGGCCCTACATGGAGACACCGTCAAGGTGCGCATATTCAAACAAGGCTCTAGCCGCGACGAAGGCGCCGTAACAGAAGTCACTGAGCGCGACCGCATTCAGTTTGTCGGCACCATTCAAATCCGCAACAACGATGCGCTTATGGTTCCAGACAACGCACGTTCTGGCGTTGAAATCAAGATACCACTAGACAAACTCAACGGTGCCCAACACGGCGAAAAAGCATTGGTCAAGATTACCATTTGGCCCAAAAGTGCTGAAAGACCCTACGGCGAAGTACTTGTAAGGCTCGGTAAGTCGGGTAGCAACGAAACCGAGATGCTATCTATCCTTTACAATCAAGGTATCAATCCTGTTTTCCCTGAAGCCGTTATGGCCGAAGCAGAACTCATTGGCATCGACCTCGATCCTAAAGAAGTAGCACAAAGACGCGACTTTCGCCCCATTCTTACCTTTACAATTGACCCTTTCGACGCCAAAGACTTCGACGATGCCATTTCTTTTCAAGATTTAGAAAACGGGCATTTTGAAGTCGGGGTTCACATCGCAGACGTCAGTCATTACGTACGGCCTGGCTCAGCCATGGATCAAGAAGCGCTACTGCGTTCTAATTCTGTCTATTTAGTAGATCGTGTGGTGCCCATGCTTCCTGAACAGCTCAGCAATTTGGCCTGCTCGCTGCGCCCACACGAAGACAAATTTGCTTTTTCAGCAGTTTTTGAACTAGACGACGCCGGCAAAATCTATAAAGAATGGTACGGCAAAACCGTCATTCACTCCGACCGCCGCTACACATACGAAGAGGCACAAGAAATTTTAGAGGGTACACCAGGTGATCACGAAACCATTCTCAGAAAAATTGATGCGCTCGCCAAAATATACCGCAAGCAACGCCTCAAACAAGGTGCGCTAAGCATTGAATCTGAAGAAATGCGCTTTAAACTCGACGAAGAGGGCAACCCAGATGGCGTTGTAATCAAAACTTCTAAGGACGCGCACAAACTCATTGAAGAATTCATGTTGTTGGCCAATAGAAAAGTAGCCGAATTTCTTTCCCCCAAAAAGAAAGAGAAAGCGAACTTTCCCATGATTTATCGTGTCCACGACACACCAGATCCTTCCAAAATGGAGCTTTTTGCCGTCTTTATCGAAAAATTTGGGCACAAAGTTGACCTCAATGACCCACTAAATATCGCCAAAAACCTCAACGAACTCTTCGAAGAAATTCGCAACGAAAACGAATTTTCTCTCGTTCAATCTATGGCCATTCGTTCTATGGCCAAAGCAAGCTACGACACCGTCAATATCGGGCACTACGGGCTTGCTTTTAAACATTATTCGCACTTTACTTCACCTATCAGACGTTACGCCGATTTAGTGGTGCATCGTATTTTGCAAGAAGAACTCACCACCAAAAAACACAAATATGGTGGAGAACTTGGTGCTATTTGTCAGCGCATTTCTAAAAACGAACGCAAAGCTGCAGAGGCCGAACGCGAGTCTACTAAATTCTTCCAATCACTTTACGCCATGGAATTTGTAGGCGAAGTTTTTGAAGGAACCATCTCAGGAATCGCAGAACACGGGATGTTTGTCCGGATGGACGATAACTTTTGCGAAGGCATGGTGCCTATGATGGCTATTCCTGGTGACCGCTTTTATTTTGACCAAGAGAAATTCCAATTGGTGGGTTCCAAAACCAAACGCACCTATCAATTTGGTGACCGCGTCAAAGTTCGTATTGATCAGGTGAGCACTAAAAAACGACAAATAGACCTAGAATTGGTTGTTGGTTAAGCCATTTTTTCTGACGAATCAGGTCAGAGAATTCCTAGTACAAGAAGTTATTGTAAGGATATCTTACTTTGAAAATGGCCTTTACCTCTTCGTAAAGTACCTCCTTGAGTTCTTCCACATTTTCTTTATCGGTAGCCGAAATAAAGACACATTTAGTTTTACCCATTTTGGACATCCAAGATTTTTTCAAGGAGTCTAATGTCCGAATGTCTTCTTCTGGTTCATTGAGCTCAGCCAAGGGTGGTTGATATGCATCTATTTTATTGAAGACAATAATAGTTGGCTTCTCTTTATTGTCAATTTCATTGAGTGTTTCGTTGACGACGTCATATTGCTCTTCAAAATTTGGATGAGCGATATCCAAGACGTGTACAAGTAAATCTGCCTCCCGCACCTCATCTAAAGTAGACTTGAAAGACTCCATGAGTTGTTGGGGTAGTTTACGGATAAAACCAACGGTATCTGTTAATAACAACGGCATGTTGTCAATGACCACTTTTCGGACAGTAGTGTCGAGCGTTGCAAAAAGTTTGTTTTCGGCAAAGACATCTGATTTTGACAGCATGTTCATGATGGTGCTCTTCCCTACATTGGTATAACCCACCAATGCAACACGAACCAATTGTCCGCGGTTGCTGCGTTGCACCGTCATTTGCTTGTCAATTTCGCGCAAGCGTTCTTTCATGAGCGCAATGCGCTGCTGAATAATTCGGCGGTCGGTTTCAATTTGAGATTCACCCGGCCCGCGCAAACCAATGCCCCCTTTTTGACGCTCAAGGTGAGTCCACATGCGGGTAAGGCGAGGAAGCATGTATTGCAATTGCGCAAGTTCTACCTGTGTTTTCGCATGAAAAGTACGCGCCCGACTTGCAAAAATATCTAAAATGAGAATGGTGCGATCTAAGACTTTGCATTCGAGCTCGCGTTCAATATTGCGCAATTGAGAGGGGCTGAGTTCGTCATCGAAAATAATGAGCTCGATATCGAGGGCTTTCATGTATTGCTTGATTTCTTCGAGTTTGCCGGTTCCGACGTAAGTGCGCGGATTCGGATAAGGCAATTTTTGAAAGAACTTTTCTACGGTAATGGCGCCTGCTGTTTCAGCCAGGAATTCTAGTTCGTCGAGGTGTTCTTGGGCAACCTCTTCTGAGGTTTCAGAAGTGATGACACCTACGAGTACGCAGCGTTCTTCAACGGCATCTACGGTTACGTGTCCTTGCATTAACGACGGAGTCCTTTGATGTGACTGAGCACAAGATTGATATTTTGATCGGTTTCCAAAAGTGCTTTCATTGAAGGCATAGCGCCTTTCCCTTTTTTGATTATGTGTAAAATATCTTGATCTGAAAGTTTGGACGTACTGAGGTCTTTGGCACCGCTTGCTCCGAGTTTTCCGTCTTCTCCGTGGCACTGTGCACAGTGCATACTATATAAGCTGGCACCCTGCTCTGCTGGCGTTTGCGAAGATAAATCGTCTTGTTGTTTGGCGGTCTCCTGACAAGCAATTAACAAGAAACAGAAACAACTTAAAAGAATGCTGTTTTTTAGAACCATCCTGCTCCTAATTCTGCGCGGAAGGGCCAAGGAATGAAAGCCAAGACCAAAATAAGTGCAAGGACGTACCAAAGTTTGATCGGCTTGAATTTAGCAGCAGCATCTGCACCTTTTTTTGATTTGCTATGCCCAATTGTAATGGCAACAATTGCTAAAAGCATTCCTGCAAGGTGTTCCATGCCGAAAAAGCGATACAGCGGTTCTTTCATCCAGCCTTCAACAAATTGAACTTTTTCTGATGTAAAATACAAGACCAAACCAAGTAACAATTGCGTATGAAAAGTAATCATCGTGAAGAGGTTCACCAAACGGTGTTTCTTTTCGTAGCTTTTTGCGGTAAACGCAGAGAAAATTGCCAAAAGCAATAAGAGAAGTGCGATCCAACGCAATCCGGAGTGTGCAGAAATCAGAGCTTGCATATTGTTGAGTTTAGGGGTTTAGTCGTTGAGTTTGAGGACAGCCAAAAATGCTTCTTGCGGCACTTCTACACGGCCGACTTGTCGCATGCGTTTTTTACCTGCCTTTTGTTTTTCTAATAATTTACGTTTACGGGAGATATCCCCGCCATAACACTTGGCAGTAACATCTTTTCGAAGTGCTTTAATGGTTTCGCGCGCAATGACTTTAGCGCCAATAGCAGCTTGAATTGGGATTTCAAATTGTTGACGCGGGATGAGCTCGCGCAGTTTGACACATATTCTTTTGCCGAGGTCAAACGCGTTACTGCGGTGCACCAATGCTGAAAGCGCATCGACTTGCTCGCCGTTCAATAAGAGGTCCATCTTGACAAGGTCAGATTCTTTGTAACCAATTGGGTGGTAGTCAAAAGACGCATAACCTCGAGAGACTGACTTTAAGCGATCGTAAAAGTCGAATACAATCTCGGCAAGTGGCATTTCAAAAGTGATCTCGACGCGGTCTTGAGTAAGGTAAACCTGATTTTGAAGCTCGCCTCGTTTTTCGATACAAAGCGTCATGATAGAGCCGACGTATTCGGTTTTGGTGATGACTTGTGCTTTGATATAGGGTTCTTCGATGCGGTCCATGCCGGATGGGTCTGGAAGCTCAGAAGGGTTATTGACAATCATGACTTCGTCTGGGTCTTTTTTCATGTAAGACTTGTACGAAACGTTTGGAACCGTGGTAATGACGGTCATGTTGAACTCGCGCTCTAAGCGTTCTTGAATGATTTCCATGTGGAGCATGCCGAGGAAACCACAACGGAAACCAAAGCCAAGGGCGGCAGAAGATTCAGGTTCAAAAACCAAAGAGGAGTCGTTGAGTTGAAGTTTCTCCATGGAATAGCGGAGTTCTTCGTAGTCTTCGGTGTCCACGGGATAAATACCGGCAAAGACCATTGGCTTGACGTCCTCGAAACCTTTGATGGCAGTTTCGCAAGGGTTGTCTGAACCAGTGATGGTGTCGCCAACTTTGACTTCATTGGCAGCTTTAATGCCTGAAATAATATAACCGACATCGCCAGCACGAACTTCGGATTTAGGCGATAAATCCATTTTGAGGATACCGATTTCGTCTGCATTGTAATCGCGACCTGTATTCAAAAAACGAACTTTTTGTCCTTTTTTGAGGACGCCATTCTTGATGCGATAATAAGCGATAATGCCGCGGAAAGGATTGAAAACAGAATCGAAGATCATGGCTTGTAATGGCGCCGCTTCGTCTCCTTTAGGTGCAGGAATGCGGTTCACGACCGCTTCTAAGATTTTATCTACGCCCAGACCTGTTTTGCCGGAGGCCTGAATGATGTCCTCGATGTCACAGCCGATGAGCTCCATGATTTGGTCCGAAACTTCTTCGGGCATGGCGCCTGGTAAGTCCATCTTGTTGAGGATGGGTATGATTTCGAGGTCGTGCTCGAGCGCTAAGTAAAGATTGGAAATGGTTTGTGCTTCAATACCTTGTGAAGCGTCGACAATGAGCAAAGCGCCTTCGCAAGCAGCAATAGAGCGCGAGACTTCGTATGAAAAGTCGACGTGCCCTGGGGTGTCGATGAGGTTGAGAATGTAGTCTTGACCTTCGTGCTTGTAGCTCATTTGGATGGCGTGCGACTTGATGGTGATGCCGCGCTCGCGCTCTAGGTCCATGTCGTCGAGCGCCTGGGCTTGCATCTCGCGATCCGAGATGGTGCCAGTGGTTTGGAGCAAGCGATCTGCTAGCGTGCTTTTGCCGTGGTCAATGTGGGCAATAATACAAAAATTGCGGATGTGCTTCATAGGTTGCAAAAATACAGAATCTATGCCACATAACAAGCCGCTAATTACAGGTGCTTGTCCGTAAATCTACTGATATTTATTTCTGGATTCAAAGGCTTGTTCGCAGTGATGTGTTCAGCCAATTCACGGGCTAAAGTCGGGGCCATCATATACCCTTTTGTGCCCAAACCATTGAAAATAAAAACGCCTGGATAGTTTGGATGCATTCCCATTAAAGGCCTGCGGTCCAAAACAGTAGGCCTGACCCCTGCAACTTGCTCTATCACTTTCGGATGATACGTGCCAAGCGCTTCGAGCGTCTGCAACAAATACGATTTCCCTTCCTCAGTTGTGGTAAGGGTAGGATTGTTAAATTCATAGGTTGCTCCTATTCTAAAGCGTTTTTGACCGTAAGGCAACACAAAGCATTTTCTATTCAAGGACTCCTCTTCCGGCAAAAGTTCGCTTTCTACCAATAAAGTCTGTCCTTTGGTTTGCTGCAAAGGCAGATAAGCAAATGTTTCCTCTTCTTTTTGTAAATACCCCATGCAAAAAATCACAAAATCGTAGCTTTCTCCTTGATATTTACAAGCGGCGGGGTTCCATGCTTGCGGATCGAATTGAGCTTCTACCAAAACACCATTTGCTTTGAAATAAACGGCATGCTCTTGCACCCAACCTGCGGCATCTATCCAAAACGCGTTTTTAACCCTCCCGCTTCCAAAGGTGTTGTTGGCAGTTTGGTTTTGCTCATCGGCCAGACTGATTTTTTCTAAATAAGACTCATAAGCCGTTTCATTTGAGCGCTCTTCCCAAAGCAAGCGCTCTTGTGCTGAGGAAAAGAACCGCCTGATCACAATTGGATGATAGATCTTGGTATTTAATTTCTTTTCGATTGCTAGATAAAACTGTTGTGCCTCCGGAAGAAACTCATCTAAGCGCCAGGATTTATTCATGCGGCGAAAAACCATTGGGTTCACCATGCCTGCAGCAATTGCACTTGAATGGTTGTGGCCTTGATCCAACATTTTCACGGAGATATCCTTAGCGAGCAATTGATGCGCCAGACATGTTCCCGCCAAACCCGCTCCAATAATAAGTGCTTTTTGTGCCATCTGTTATTTCGTGAAAGCGAAACTAAGCAAACTAATTTGAACTTTTGGGTTAGCAGCCTTGATCGCCCGCGCCAAAGACTCCAAAGTGGCTCCTGTAGTGATGACGTCATCCACAATTAATACGTGGCTAAAATTCCTAATTTGCGAAGAAGCAGCAAACATATTTTGCACGTTGTCCCAGCGACCAAAACGGTCGTTAGTAGTTTGACTATTCGTGTGTTTTCGTTTGTGCACCAAGCCCTTTAATACCGGCACGCCCCACTCTTTAGAAAGGCCACGTGCCAATAATTCACTCTGATTATAACCTCTTGCAAACTTCTTTTTGGGGTGAATTGGCACCGGTAGTACGGCCTCAACTTTACTCATCGGATGATGCAAAAGCTGTTGTGCCATATGTTCACCTAGAAAAATACCTAATGGCGCTTTGAAATCGTATTTCAAGGCGCGGATCAAAGACTGACTGACTTTTCCTTTGCCATATACATACAGCGCACAAGTATGTTTGATTTCTACCCGATTCCAAAAGAGCTTGTCTAAAATGCTGGGGTCTTTTTGAAGCTCAAAATAGGTGCGCTCAAGGCCCTCCCAACAAATCCAACACAAGTAGCGCTCTTGTGCTACTAATTCCTTATTGCAATGCAAACAGACGTTTGTAAAGACCAAATGTCCGAGCCCATCTGTGTAATTTTTAAGTACTAAACCTAGCTTTTGAATGTATGTCGCCATTTGCCTTTTTAATTTAACAATTGTTTGTTTAAAAGTGTCGAGAAATTAACGCACAATTCTAACGAACATCTGTTAACTTTATTGAGGTTTCCTTTCATACGAAATTTATCGGTTCGCCACTACAATTTTCTTCGGAAAAATTATCAAAACATCACGCAAAAGCATGTGAATATCTTTCTTGGGCATGTTGAAATCCGCTGAAGGGTTTGTCCACGAAAGGTTTGCGCATTTTAGTGTTGAAAACCGCGATTAAATGTTAATTTCTTTAATTGATTCGAGCCCGAATTTTAACAAATTTTGTAACCCTGATTTATTTAAAAATCTGCAACCCTGAAGCTATGACAAAAACACTACACGAACCGATTCTTGAAGAAAATAAAAGCCGTTTCGTACTGTTCCCGATTCAACACGACGATATCTGGAGCTACTACAAAAAGGCAGAGGCGAGCTTTTGGACTGCAGAAGAAATCGATCTTTCTCCAGACCTCATCGACTGGGAAAACAAACTCAACGACGACGAACGTCATTTCATCAAACATGTTTTGGCATTTTTTGCGGCTTCAGATGGCATCGTAAACGAAAATTTAGCTGAGCACTTTCTCAATGAAGTCCAATATACCGAAGCAAAATTTTTCTACGGTTTTCAGGTCACAATGGAAAACATTCATTCTGAAACTTACTCACTCCTCATCGACACCTACATCAAAGACACCCAAGACAAAAATCACCTTTTCAACGCCATCGATACTGTCGACTGCGTCCGTAAAAAAGCGGACTGGGCTTTGCGCTGGATCGATAAAGGTTCTTATGCCGAGCGCCTCGTGGCTTTTGCCGCTGTCGAAGGCATTTTCTTCTCAGGTTCGTTTTGTTCTATTTTTTGGCTCAAGAAACGCGGCTTAATGCCAGGTCTTTCCTTCTCTAACGAACTCATCTCTAGAGACGAAGGCTTGCATTGCGATTTCGCTTGTTTGCTTTACACCAAGCACTTGGTCAATCAACTTCCTAAGGAGCAAGTTCAAGAAATCATTACCCATGCTGTAGAGATCGAGAAAGAATTTGTCACAGACGCACTTCCGGTTAAGCTCATCGGCATGAACAGCGACCTCATGGGTCAATACATCGAGTTTGTTGCCGATCGTCTCCTTGTTGAACTCGGTAACGAACGCGTCTACAACGCCACTAACCCATTTGACTTCATGGACATGATTTCAATTCAAGGAAAAACTAATTTCTTTGAAAAGCGCGTAGGTGAATACCAAAAAGCTGGCGTATTAGCTGGCAAAGAGAATCAAGCATTTAGCCTTGATGAAGATTTTTAAACCTAACTAAAACTATAAATATAAGGAGCATATGTACGTTGTAAAAAGAGACGGAAGAAAAGAGTCCGTCAAATTCGATAAAATTACGGCGCGCATCGTCAAGATGTGCTACGGTCTAGATCCACTTGTTTCACCAGAAGCTGTTGCCATGAAAGTCATTGAAGGGCTTTTTGACGGCGTGAGTACAACCGAACTAGACAACCTAGCCGCAGAAGTTGCTGCAGCAAAAACAATTGATCACCCAGACTATGCATTACTTGCGTCTCGCATTGCCGTTTCCAATCTCCACAAAGAGACCAAGAAAACATTTTCTGAAGTCATGCACGACATGTACCACTATGTTGATAACAAAACAAACGAAGCTGCTTCGCTCCTTGCAGACGACGTTTACCAAATCATCATGGACAACAAAGAAGTGCTTGACTCCAGCATTATCTACGACCGCGACTTCCGCTACGACTACTTTGGTTTCAAAACCTTAACGCGCTCTTACCTCATGCGCCTGTATGGCAAAATCGTTGAGCGTCCACAACAAATGTTAATGCGTGTAGCTATTGGTATCCACAAAGACGACATCCAATCTGCCATTAAAACTTATAACCTGATGTCAGAAGGTTGGTTTACTCATGCAACACCAACACTCTTTAATTCTGGCACGCCGAAACCACAAATGTCTTCTTGCTTCTTGCTTACCATGAAAGAAGACAGCATCAGCGGCATCTATGACACCCTTAAGTCGTGTGCACAAATTTCGCAATCTGCAGGCGGCATTGGTTTGTCCATCCACGACATCCGCGCCACAGGTTCTTACATCAAAGGCACAAACGGCGCCTCTAACGGCATTGTACCAATGCTTCGCGTCTTCAATGACACCGCACGCTACGTTGACCAAGGTGGTGGCAAGCGCAAAGGCTCTTTCGCCATCTACATCGAGCCTTGGCATGCCGACGTCTTTGATTTTCTCGACCTCAAGAAAAACCACGGTAAAGAAGAACAACGCGCACGCGACCTCTTCTACGCACTCTGGATTCCAGACCTCTTCATGAAACGCGTAAAAGAAAACGGCGACTGGACCCTCATGTGTCCGCACGAATGTCCAGGTCTTTCCGATACGCACTCCGCAGAATTCGAAGCACTTTATACCAAATACGAGCAAGAAGGAAAAGGACGCAAAACCATCAAAGCACAAGACTTATGGTTCAAAATCCTCGAATCTCAAATTGAAACCGGCACGCCTTACATGCTCTATAAAGATGCTGCCAATTCAAAATCTAACCAACAAAACCTCGGAACCATCAAGTCTTCAAACTTGTGTACCGAAATCATCGAATATACAGCGCCAGACGAAGTTGCAGTTTGTAACCTTGCCTCACTTGCGCTTCCTAAATTCGTTACCGAAGAAGGCACATTTGACCACGACAAACTTTTCGAAGTAACCTATCAAGCAACGCTCAACCTTAACCGCATCATCGACAACAACTTCTATCCAGTAGAAGAAGCGCGCAACTCCAATATGCGTCACCGCCCTATTGGTTTAGGTGTTCAAGGTTTAGCCGATGCATTCATTATGCTTGGTATGCCGTTTGAATCTGAAGAAGCGCGCGCACTCAACCGCGAAGTATTTGAAACCATCTACTTTGCATCCATGACCGCATCTAAAGACCTCGCTAAAGTAGACGGCCCATACCAAACCATCAAAGGTTCGCCTGTGTCTAAAGGTATTTTCCAATTTGACATGTGGGGAGTAACTCCTACAAGCCGTTGGGAATGGGATATCCTCAAAAGCGAAGTGAAAAAACACGGTGTGCGCAACTCCCTATTACTCGCGCCAATGCCAACAGCATCCACCGCTCAAATCCTCGGCAACAACGAGTGTTTCGAACCATACACCTCTAACATCTACACCCGTCGTGTATTGTCAGGCGAATTCATTATCGTCAACAAACACTTGCTCAAAGACCTCGTTCGCGAAGGCCTCTGGAACAAAGACATGCGTCAAAAAATCATGGCGGCAAACGGATCCATTCAAAATATCCAAGATATCCCTCAACGTTTAAAAGATCTTTACAAAACTGCCTGGGAAATCTCTCAAAAAGCCATTATCGAACAAGCTGCTGACCGCGGTGCCTATATCTGTCAAAGTCAATCTCTCAACATCTTCATGGAAAACGCCAACTTCGGCAAACTTACTTCTATGCACTTCTACGGTTGGGAAAAAGGACTCAAAACAGGTATGTACTACCTCCGTACCAAAGCAGCAACCGATGCGATCAAATTTACCGTTGACAAAACGGTTACCGAAGAGCCAAAAGCAGCCAATATCGTCGAAGACCAGCAAGCAGCTATCGCTTGTTCACTAGACGATCCAGATGGTTGTGAAATGTGTTCCGGATAGATTTTTCCTTCCCAATTAATAATAAAAAGGCCTGCAATTGCAGGCCTTTTTAATTATACCCCTTACCTTTGCACTTTCCTTCTAATTATGACAGTTCAAAAACCTATTCAACGCGCCCTCATTTCAGTATTTTACAAAGATGGCCTTGCCCCAATCGTAGAAAAACTTCATGCGCAACAAGTAGAAATTTTATCTACCGGAGGCACACTTGCTTTTATTCAAGAAATGGGCATTCCAGTTACTGCCGTTGAAGACGTTACCAAATTTCCAGAAATTTTAGGCGGTCGCGTTAAAACCTTACACCCTGCCATTTTTGGAGGCATTCTAAATCGCAGAGATTTCGCTCCAGATCAAGCTCATATGGCTGAACATCAATTGGGTTCCATTGACTTAGTCATTGTCGATCTTTATCCTTTTGAACAAACCGTAACATCTGGTGCCAACCATGAAGATATCATTGAAAAAATAGACATCGGCGGTATTTCTTTGATCCGTGCAGCAGCTAAAAACTACAACGATGTTGTAATCATTCCGAGCGTTAAGCAATATGCACAACTCCTCGACATCCTCAACACTCAAGGTGCTCAAACCAATTTAGAACAACGCCATGCGTTTGCCGCTGAAGCATTTCATGTGTCTTCTCACTACGACACCATGATCCATCAGTACTTTATGAATGGACAAAGCACCAATCTTAAAATCAGCGAAGAAAAACAAAGCCCGCTTCGCTACGGCGAAAACCCACATCAAAAAGGTATTTTCTACGGTGATATAGAAGCATTATTTACCAAATTACACGGAAAAGAACTGTCTTACAACAACTTACTCGATGTCGATGCGGCTGTTCGCCTCATGCAAGAGTACAAACAAGACGGCCCTACTTTCGCCATCTTAAAACACAACAACGCTTGCGGGTTGGCTACACGCCCAACGCTCAAAGCGGCCTATGAAGACGCATTAGCTGCCGACCCAGTTAGCGCATTCGGCGGAATCCTCATCGCCAATAAAGAGATAGATCTTTCTACCGCAACTTTGGTCAACGAACTTTTCTGCGAAGTACTTATTGCTCCGGCCTATTCTGAAGATGCCCTAGCGCTCTTGCAGTCTAAAAAGAACCGCATTATCTTGATTCAAAAAGAAGTTGAGTTACCAAAAACACTTGTCAGAAGTGCCTTAAATGGCTACCTTGTTCAGGATGCCGATTTAGCATCCGAAACTGCTGCGCAGCTAGAAGTCAAAACAAAATTAGCGCCAAGTGCCGCTGAAATCGACGACCTCCTTTTTGCTAACAAATTAGTCAAACATACGAAATCCAATACCATTATTTTGGCAAAAGGCGGACAACTCCTCGCTAGTGGCACAGGTCAAACATCTCGTGTAGACGCACTCAAGCAAGCAATTCACAAGGCGAAAAGCTTTGGTTTTGACCTCAATGGCGCCGTAATGTCCAGCGATGCATTTTTCCCTTTCCCTGACTGTGTCGAAATTGCACACCTCGAAGGCATCAATGCGGTTATTCAGCCAGGCGGCTCTGTCAAAGATGATCTTTCCATTACATACTGTGATGAAAACCAAATGAAAATGGTCTTTACTGGAGTGCGCCATTTTAAACATTAAATGATTTAGTGAAACTTTTTCACAATTGTGTACTACAAACGTAACCTTTCAACGTCTTCTACGAATAAGAAGAAATTACAAAAACCAATAAGCGCTTAAAATGGGCCTTTTTAACTTTCTTACACAGGAAATCGCCATTGACCTCGGTACGGCAAACACCCTGATTATATGGAACGACAAAGTTGTTGTCGACGAACCTTCAATTGTAGCCAAAGATATCCAAACGGGTAAGGTGGTGGCAATCGGACGAAAGGCACAACAAATGCATGGTAAAACGCACAAACTGATTGAAACAGTTCGTCCGTTAAAAGATGGTGTAATTGCCGACTTCCAAAGTGCCGAACAAATGATCAAAGGCATGATCAAAATGATCAATCCTGGCCGCAGCCTATTTAATCCAACGCTCCGCATGGTTATTTGTATACCATCCGGAATTACAGAAGTTGAAAAGCGTGCCGTTCAAGATTCCGCTGAACACGCTGGCGCTAAAGAAGTATACCTCATCCACGAACCAATGGCTGCCGCAATTGGTATTGGTATAGACGTCGAAGAGCCTATGGGCAACATGATCATCGACATAGGTGGTGGTACTTCAGAAATTGCCGTAATTGCCCTTGGAGGTATCGTTTGTGATAAATCGATCCGCATTGCAGGAGACGACTTCACTAGTGACATCGAAGAATATATGCGTCGTCAACACAACATCTTAGTTGGTGAACGCACAGCAGAGCAAATCAAAATTGAAGTTGGAGCAGCGCTTCCTGAACTCGAAAACCCACCTGCCGATTTCGCAGTACGTGGCCGTGACCTCATGACCGGTATTCCAAAAGAAATCATGGTTTCTTACCAAGAAGTGGCGCATGCGCTTGACAAAACCATCTCTAAAATTGAGGAGGCTATCTTAAGTGCACTCGAAATGACCCCGCCTGAACTATCTGCCGATATATACAAAACAGGGATTTACCTAGCCGGTGGTGGCTCGATGCTCCGCGGCCTCGACAAACGTATATCTGCCAAGACTAAACTTCCGGTACACATCGCCGAAGATCCGCTCAGAGCAGTAGCGCGCGGCACGAGTATCGCACTCAAGAACATCGATAAGTATCCGTTCTTAATGGGTAGATAAAATTATCCTCAAGGACGCTGCTTTGCTATTCTAAAGCGTTTTCAATTTCTTGCTTGTATTTTTTAACAAGGTCTGTATAAGCTTCTCCAGTTGCTGGACCACTAAATCCGGTATGAATAGCAATAATCTTTCCTTGCTGATCCACTAACAACGCTGTAGGAAAGCTCATGATGCCATTCAGCATTGGAAATCTTGCCGAAGCTGCATCTTTACTAGACGTCCCTGCCAAATAAACCGGATAAGTGACGTTCATCGACTTCATCCAGTTCTTCAAACGAGCTCTTTGTTTTTTGGTGTCAGCACCCACTTCAAAGGCTAAGGCCACTACACGAAGTCCTTTGCTACCATATTCGGCCTGCAATTCTTGCAACAATTTGGTTTCATCTAAACAATTCGGACACCACGTTCCCATGATTTGAATCAAGGTGAGTTGTTTTTCTGCAGCTAAATCAATAGTTGTTTTTCTACCATTCATTTTGATGAGGTCTTTCAACAATACAGGCTCGTCGCGCTTGATTAAGTAAGTGAGGCTGCTTTCGTCGCGCAATTGAACAGTTTCATCTTTTATCGCTTTAAAAGGGGACCTTGACTTGCCGCCACTATAAAAAACACCAGACATTTCATTGCTGCCATTTAAATCCGCCTCCACTACAAAGGCCCAATATCCGGTATAGGTCTGTAAATGTAATTTGCCATTAGCCGCAAAGCCATGCAAATAACGATAATCCCCCGTTTCACTTAAAAAGCTTCCGAAAATGCGCCCATTCATTTCTTGCTGAAATACACCTACCAACACTTCTTCATGTGGAGTGCCTGGCTCAAACAGTACTTTCCATCTACCGAATAATTCCGGGAAGATACTATCAGGTTTTACTAACATTTCTGAAAGCGTCATGTACAAGTGAATCGGATAGCGAACCGGAACTTTTTTATTGTAGTTGATCCACCAACCTCTGGCCTCAGAAAAATCCTTTTCAAAAGCCACTCTCCATTCGGCATCTTGTGCAGGGAATTGATAAACGATGGTGTCGCCTATCCGTTTTTTTACGGACAACTGATAAACTTCCTTTCCATTGAATATGGTAATGGGTGCTTTGTTATTAAGCGCTGCGATTGAAGCATTTACTTGCATTTGCAAGCGATCATTGAGCTGGATGTCGACAATAAGGGGGTGGTCTTTGGCGTTTTGTGCCAATAGAAATTGCGCATAAAAAAGTATGGCTAGTGTATAAATATAGTATCGCATGACTTAAATGAACATTAGGATGAAACACGAAATTAAAAGAAATAAACTATCTTGCTTCGCACATGCAACTTTTTCAAAACATATTACGTCAGGGCTAAGGAGTGATGGATGAACAAGAACTCATACAAGATTGTGTTGCTGCTCGTCCGAAGGCTCAAAAAGCGTTGTTTGACATCTATGCCCCAAAGCTTTACGTCGTGTGTTTGCGTTATTTAAAAGACCAAATGCGTGCACAAGACGTCTTGCAAGATACCTTCGTTAAAATATTTGCCAATATCGGCAACTACAAATCGGAGGGTGCTTTTGAAGGTTGGCTCAAGAAAATTGCTGTCAATACCTGCCTTGACCAACTTCGCAAAGACAAAAAACTCATGACCGACGTCTCTATCGACGACGTCAGCCACAAACTTTCTACCGATAGTTTCAGCGCAGAAAAACTCATGGCCGACGACCTCCTCAAATTGGTCCAGGCTCTGCCAGATGGTTACCGTACCGTTTTTAACCTCTTTGCTATTGAAGGCTATTCGCATCAAGAGATTGCCCAACAACTCGGCGTCTCAGAAAGCACATCCAAAACACAATACTTGCGCGCTAGGGCCTATTTGAAAGACCGTATTGAAAACATAGATTAAATGAGCGAAAAAGACTACATCAAAGAACTCTTTGCCAAAGGCCTCCAAGACCACCAAGTCTCGGTAGACCCTGCTTTGTGGTCTTCGATTTCTTCGTCAATTGGAGCCAGCACTGCCAAAGCGGGGCTCAGTATTTTAACTAAAGCACTTATTGGTGTGGCGGCTAGTTCCGTTGTTGCCGTCGCTGTTTATTTTTCAGTCCAAGCTAATTCCAAAGCTGAAACAACTCAAAATAACGAACTTCAAAAGGAAGCAAAAGAAATTAATCCTGCTCAAAAATCAGCAAATACCGATTCCAAGGAAACAATTCGTAGAGAAGAAACACAAGTTGTTTTGAAGCAAAATAACAACGTCAATATTCCTACTGAAGACACCGTTTTCAATATTCCAGTTTTACAAACCAATGCTACCCCTACGCAAAACCAAAGTGTAGTACCTTCAGCACTGATCCCGCACTCTATCCCAGCCAACATCCCGAACAACGCTAGCACAAGCTCCACGCCAAGCGTTGCGCCAAGAACAAATATCAACAGCCAAGCTCAGGCACAAGTTTTGCCAAAACAATACCGAATTTCCCTGCCAAATATCTTCACACCAAATGGCGACGGCCAAAACGAAACCCTCCAAATCGAATGGAAACAACAACAAATTGAAGACTTCAGTATTGTCGTCTTGAACCAAACTAACAATGTTGTTTTCAGCAGTAGTAACCCTGAATTCAGTTGGGACGCCACCGACCCGAGTGGTGAAAAAATAGCGCGTGGCACCTACATCTATTTTGTTACAGGTATGCTCAATGGCCAAAAATGGCAGCAATCGAGCAGTTTGCAAATTCAATACTAAAATTATTGCGTAAATTGGCAGATGCCGCTTATCTACTGCATCACCAACGGAAACAAAAAAATCTCAGCTCGCAATCAACATATCTTAGCAGAGCTTCAGCAATTTTTTGGTCAACAATTTCAAGTTTTTAATAGCGTTAATCCTTCAGATGCGCTTCGCTTCATTCATACCTTAAGTCAAGAATGCACGCACTTGATTGGTGTGGGCGGCGACGGCACTTTTAATGTGCTCATCAATGGCGTTTGCAGCCATTCGAATCCCGAATTTCAACCCGTACTTGGTATCATTCCAAATGGTACAGGCAATGATTTTTTCAGATCTGCAGGATTTGACAAAAAATATAACTTTCAAGCTCATATAGAAGATGGTTCTTTTGAGCGCTTTGATGTTGGCTTGCTTGAAACTAAAAAGGAGAAGCGCTATTTTGCAAATATTTCCGATATCGGTTTTGGTGGTGCTGTGGTATTAGAACTACAAGCTTTCCGTAAGAATTTTGGGCCAAATTTTTCTTATGGTTTGGCTATCGTCAAGACGTTTTTAAGTTATAAAAGACCCCAAGTCACGATCCATTCAGAGGACTACCAATATGCAGGCGAATTACTACTGGCTGCATTTTGCAATGGCAGTATTTTTGGAGATGGTTTACATATTCATCCCGGCGCTCAAATCAATGATGGAAAGCTGAAGCTCACGCTATTAGGAAAAGTTTCTTTACTCGATTATGTTAAAAATGTAATGAAGGTAAAGCGAGGAAAGAAGATCAAACATCCGGAAGCACATTATTTAAATGTTTCATTTCCAATTCACCTCAATTGCACAAATCAAATATTGCATGCCGAAACAGATGGTGAGTATATTGGAGGAAGCGAATTCAAGATAGATTTATATCCAAGAATGTTGAAGTTACTTCCCGTTCAGAATGCTTAGTTTACTTATCTTTGAAACAAGATGAAAAGAAGCATCATCATTACAGCTGGCGGCATTGGAAAACGCATGGAAAGCGAACTTCCCAAGCAATTTTTACGCCTAGGCGACAAGCCTGTTTTGCTGCACACGCTAGAGCGCTTTTTTGCCTTTGATCCAACTGCTCAGTTGCTGCTTACACTCCCCAAAGATTGGCTTAGTTATTGGCAAACCATTTTGGCCGAATACAACATCCAAATTCCGCACGAGCTCGTTGACGGCGGCCTCGAACGCTTTCATTCGATACAAAACGCACTTGAAAAATGTACGGGCGATCAAATTGCTATTCACGATGGCGTGCGGCCACTAGTAAGCCTTGCTACTATTGAAAGATGTTTTGCTGGTCTGAATAAAGCAACTGCAGTAGTCCCTGTATTGGGTTTAAAAGATTCTCTTCGTAAGGGTATTTTTGAAAATTCAGAAAGTGTAGACAGAGCTCAGTATTTTCTGGTGCACACCCCACAGTGTTTTGATGCGCAAACGCTCAAAAAAGCCTACTTACAAGGTTACCAGTCTCGTTTTACCGATGATGCAAGCGTTGTGGAGGCAATTGGAATTTGCCCTCTTCTGGTCTTGAGCAATGAAGAAAACATCAAAATTACGAGCCCTATCGATTTAAAAATCTTAAGCGCACTCCTTTAAGAATGACTCTAATTGCCCCTCCCGCTTTACAAATTGGCGACATCGTATATCTCTGTGCGCCGGCCAAAGCCATCGAAGAAAACTATGTGCTCGCTGCTGAAAAATGGTTACAAAGCATAGGCCTTCGTGCCATTAGGAGTAAACATTTAACAAGCAGGCATCACTATTTTTCGGGAACTGAACTCGAACGCTTGGCCGACTTACAAGAAGGACTCGACCATCCGGAAGCAAAAGCTATTTGGTGTGCGCGAGGCGGTTACGGTTGTATACAAATTGCAGATGGCTTGCAATGGGCACAATTTATCAGAGCACCCAAATGGGTAGTTGGATTTTCTGATATCTGTGTGTTGCACCATCAAATTCAAGCTATAGGTTTTCAGAGTATTCATGCTACCATGGCACTGAACATTGATAAAAACAGTGCGTTGGCCAAACAACGTCTGCACGAATTGCTTTTTGGTCAAAAAAAATCATTTGAACTAGCCACAAACAACGCCAATAAATTAGGAAGCGCAAGCGGCATTTTGATTGGAGGAAACCTGAGTATTCTTTTCAGTATGTTGGCTACGCCTGAACGCTACAACTTCTCAGAAAGCATATTATTTTTTGAAGATTTAGCTGAACACCTCTATCACATTGACCGCATGCTCCATGCCTTGCGCAAGAGTGGTGCGCTCGATCAAATCAATGGATTAGTGATTGGCGGCATGACTGACTTAGAAGACACCGATGTGCCGTTTGGCAAATCAATTGAAGCCCTTATTTTAGATCATTTCAAGTACCGGAAAATTCCAATTTGCTTTGATTTTCCTGCAGGGCATATCGACGATAATCAAGCCTTGCTTTTTGGCACAAGCGTCGAATTAAACGTCAATGAAAATACTAGCACTTTAAACTATCTATAATCGTTCTAAATAGCCTTTTTATAGAGATTATCTTGGCAACATTTGTTACAATTAAATGTTGTTCAGTTAAATTTGCACCACTACAAATGAAAGATTCTTATGAGTAACTCTGTAATTTTTAAATCCTCCATCGGCAAGAAGGTCTTTATGGCCCTCACCGGGCTTTTCCTGTGTACGTTTTTGGTTGGCCACCTTTTAGGAAACCTTCAACTTATTCTCAAAACCGGTGAAGAAGGCCGACGCGCATTCAATGAATACGCTTACTTCATGGGGCACAATCCCTTTATTAAAATTCTTTCTTATGTCACCTATGCAGCGGTCATCATTCACATCATTGATGGTTTTGCACTTACCATTCAAAACAAAAAAGCCCGACCAGTTGCATATGCCTACAACAAACCGGCAGCCAATTCAAGTTCAGCAAGCCGCAGTATGGCCATTTTAGGAACGCTCATCTTGGTGTTTTTGGCAACACATATGGCTAACTTCTGGTGGAAAATGAAAATCAAAGAAGACGTTCCGCTTCATACTTACAAACTCGAAATGGACAACCCAATGATGGGTGCAGCCAATGCAGAACTCTACTACACCCATGTGCCAGGTATTCAGCCTATTCCAAAGGACGGTAAAAATATTGTAGAGAAAGGAACTGACCTCTACATCAAAGGCACCAATGTAAAAGTGGCTGAAGGCTACCGCGACCTTCACGGTCTTGTCATGGACTTTTTCAATAAAAGCAAAAATGAAGGGGCGCTTTTTGCCGTATTGTTTTACGTGATCTCAATGATTGTTTTGGCTTACCACCTTTTACATGGGTTCCAAAGTGCTTTCCAATCTCTGGGCATCAATCACCCAAAATACACCCCGCTGATCAAAATCATCGGAACTGGCTTTGCTGTCATTGTTCCGTTATTGTTTGCGATCATTCCCATTATTATTTACAACCTCTAGGAATTAGGCTATGTCAACATTAAATTCGCGCATTCCGGACGGTCCAATCTCAGAAAAGTGGACCAATCACAAAAACCACATGAACTTGGTTGCTCCTAACAACCGTCCCAAAATCGACATCATTGTTGTTGGTACAGGTTTGGCAGGAGCCGCTGCTGCTGCTTCTTTAGGTGAAATGGGCTACAACGTGAAAGCGTTTTGTTTCCAAGATTCACCAAGAAGAGCACACTCCATTGCAGCTCAAGGTGGTATCAACGCAGCCAAAAACTACCAAAACGACGGCGACTCCGTTTACCGTCTTTTTTACGACACCATTAAAGGAGGCGACTACCGTGCACGCGAAGCAAACGTTTATCGTTTGGCCGAGGTCTCTGGGAATATCATCGACCAATGTGTGGCACAAGGCGTTCCTTTTGCCCGCGAATACGGAGGTCTCTTAGACAATCGTTCGTTTGGTGGTACACAAGTACAACGCACATTCTACGCTGCTGGCCAAACTGGTCAACAACTTTTATTAGGTGCTTATTCTGCGCTTTCTCGTCAAATCGGTCTTGGTCGTGTCAAAATGTACCACCGCCACGAAATGATGGACCTCGTTAAAGTCGATGGCAAAGCGCGTGGTATCATCGCAAGAAACCTCGTTACCGGCGAACTCGAGCGTCATTCTGCACACGCAGTTGTCATTGCATCTGGAGGCTACGGAAACGTATACTTCTTGTCAACCAACGCTATGGGCAGCAATGTATCTGCAGCTTGGAAAGTTCACAAAAAAGGAGCGCACTTTGCAAACCCTTGTTTTGTTCAAATTCACCCAACTTGTATTCCTGTACACGGTACCAACCAGTCAAAGCTTACGCTTATGTCTGAGTCTTTGCGCAATTCTGGACGCATTTGGGTTCCTATGAAAAAAGAGGACGCCGAAGCCATTCGCGAAGGACGCTTGAAACCAACTCAAATTGCCGAAGAAGACCGCGATTACTTCTTAGAAAGACGCTACCCAGCATTTGGTAACCTCGTGCCTCGCGACGTTGCGTCAAGAGCTGCCAAAGAAAGATGTGATGCAGGTTACGGAATAGAAGCCAACGATACTAATGAAGGCGTTTACTTAGATTTTGCAACCGAAATTCGCAGCAAAGGACGTCAGTCTGCTTTTGCTTTAGGAGACCACAACCCAACCGAAGAAAAAATCTTAGCCTTGGGTAAAAAGTGGATTGAAGAAAAGTACGGTAACCTTTTCCAGATGTACCAAAAAATTACCGACGACAATCCATACGAAACACCAATGAAGATTTATCCTGCAGTTCACTACACAATGGGTGGCGTTTGGGTAGACTACAACCTTCAGAGTAGCATAGAAGGATGCTTCGTGACCGGAGAAGCCAACTTCTCTGACCACGGTGCCAACCGCTTAGGTGCTTCTGCCCTTATGCAAGGTTTGGCCGATGGCTATTTCGTTTTACCGTATACCATTTCCAACTATCTCGCAAACGATATCCGCACAGGTAGTATTCCGACCGATAGTCCGGAATTTGAAGCAGCAGAAACAGCTGTCAAAACTAGCATCGATGGTTTCCTTCAGAACAAAGGAAGCAAGTCAGTAGATCACTTCCATAAACGTCTCGGCCTTATTATGTGGAATAAAGTGGGTATGGCTCGTAATGAAGAAGGTCTTAAAACCGCAATCGAAGAAATTGGTGCTTTACGCGAAGAATTCTACAAAGATGTATTCGTACCTGGCGATGCCAACGAAATGAATACAGAACTTGAGAAAGCGATGCGTGTTGCCGACTTCATCGAGTTAGGTCAATTAATGGCCGTAGATGCCTTACATCGCTTAGAGTCTTGTGGTGGTCACTTCCGCGAAGAATACCAAGACAGCGAAGGCGAAACACTCCGCGACGACGAAAACTTTAAATATGTTGCCGCTTGGGAATACCAAGATGGCGATGCAAAGACAGCAGCGCTTCACAAAGAAGCACTCAATTACGAGTTCATCAAAATTGCAGCACGCAACTATAAATAAGTAGATATGGCTTCAAAATTTATCAATATTACACTCAAAATCTGGAGACAAAAAAATACCAACGCTAAAGGTGGTATTGAAACCTACAGCCTTGATAAAGTGTCCACAGATAGTTCCTTTTTAGAAATGCTCGACCAACTCAACGAGCAACTCATCAACGAACAACAAGCACCAGTAGCTTTTGACCACGACTGCCGTGAAGGAATTTGCGGGATGTGTTCTTTGTACATCAACGGACGCGCACACGGACCCGAAACCGGCACCACCACATGTCAGCTTCATATGCGCAGCTTCAACGACGGTGACACCATCTATGTCGAGCCATGGAGATCTCGTGCATTCCCTATTGTAAAGGATCTTGTTGTGGATCGCTCTGCTTTTGATTGCATTCAACAAGCCGGCGGATTCGTCTCTGTGAACACTTCCGGACGCACTATGGATGCTAATGCCCTTCCTATTCCTAAAGCCGATGCAGACAAAGCTTTTGAAGCTGCTGCGTGTATTGGTTGTGGTGCTTGTGTTGCGACTTGTAAAAACGGTTCGGCTATGCTTTTCGTTGGAGCGAAGGTTTCACAATATGCGCTTTTACCACAAGGAAAAGTGGAAGCAAAAGACCGCGTCATGAATATGGTTCGTCAAATGGACGAAGAAGGATTCGGAAACTGTACCAACACTGGCGCTTGTGAAGTAGAATGTCCGAAAGGCATTTCTTTAGAAAATATCGCGCGCATGAACCGCGAGTTTTTAAGTGCCTCTCTTACTGCTGACAAATAAGTCTCATAAATCTATCATAAAAAAGGGCGGTCATTGACCGCCCTTTTTGTTTGAATGAACTATCTAAAACTCATGTGAAATGAGTAGTTAAGGATTATTTCAATTGCTGGCCTTCTTTTTTGTACCAACCTTCGTTTTCTTTGATATCGACAGGGACATTAGATTTGGCACTGAGGCGTTTTTGTGTTGTCATCCAGTAATAAAAACCAAAGAAACCTAATAAAACCAATGCTGTGTTGAAGTAGTTTTGGACGAATTCAAAAAAGCCAAAAGCCCATTGAAATGCATCACCAATTTTGTATACGAAGTCTGTCCAAGTCATGTGTCGTTCTTTTATAAGGCAAATGTACTACAAATTTTATAAAATCAGATACTGCTTTAAATTTCTCCCATTAAACCCAAGGTTTCTTTTGCGGCAGCTTGCTCAGCTTCTTTCTTTGAGTGTCCTTTGCCTTTACCATATGCCGTTCTATTGATGTTTACGGTCATTTCATAGACGGCCTTTCCTTCAATAAACTGCTCATCCGAAAGCAAGAATTCCAAAGCCAATTTCTTGCGCTGACACCATATAAAAAGAGCGGACTTAAAGTCAAGTTCTTCTTCTAACAATTTATTGAGGTTGAGGTGTTTTCTAAAAACCGTGTTTTTCAGCACACGCTGTGTTTTATCGAAGCCGCCATCCAGATAAATGGCGCCGATCAAAGCTTCAAATGCATTCCCTTCTAGGCCCGCAAGATTGATGCTTCGTCCTTGGCTATAAATGAGGTGCTTTCTGATGCCCATGCGCTCGCCAATAGCAGAGAGCGACTTGCGGTTTACAATTCGGGACTTGATTTTGGTAAGTTGTCCTTCGTCAATTTCAGGATACTTTTCATAGACAAAAGAAGCAACAACTGCATCTAAAATAGAATCACCTAAAAACTCGAGACGTTCGTTGGCAGCTAATTGTTCGTGGTCAGTGAGCGAACTTTTGTGGGTTAAAGCTTGAATAAAATAGGCTGCTTTTTGTGGCTTGTAGCCAAACTCAGCTAAAACAAAGCGAATAACTTTCAGCTCTTCGTTTGTTTTTTTCTTATTGAAGAGTGGGATTTTGAGCAACTTAAGCTTTAAATTTCTTTACAATGATGGAGGTGTTGTGACCTCCAAAGCCAAAGGTATTGGACAAAGCAATATTGACCGTGCGCGCCTGTGGTTTGTGGAAAGTGAAATTGAGCTTAGGGTCAAGTTCGGGATCGTCGGTAAAGTGATTGATGGTTGGTGGAACCATGTCGTTTTGAACAGCTAGTACGCAAGCCACAGCTTCGATGGCACCGGCTGCACCTAGTAGGTGGCCTGTCATGGATTTAGTGGAGCTGATGTTCAGGTTGTATGCGTGCGCGCCAAATACGTGTTGGATGGCCTTTACTTCGGCGATATCGCCAAGTGGTGTAGAGGTTCCGTGTACGTTGACGTAGTCGATTTCTGATGGATCGATTTCTGCGTCTTCTAGGGCTGCAAGCATGGTGTTGCGGGCTCCTAAGCCTTCTGGGTGCGGTGCGGTCATATGGTAGGCATCGCCTGACATACCGCCGCCGATCACCTCAGCGTAAATTTTTGCACCGCGTTTAATGGCGTGTTCGTATTCTTCGAGAATAAGACAGCCAGATCCTTCGCCGAGTACAAAACCGTCGCGATCGAGGTCGAAGGGACGAGAAGCGGTTTCGGGAGAATCGTTTCGGGTAGAAAGCGCCTTTAAAGCGTTGAATCCGCCCATGCCCATTTCGTTGACACCTGCTTCTGAACCACCGGTAACGATGGCGTCGGCCTTGCCTAAACGAATGAGGTTAAATGCATCGATGATGGCATTGGTTGCAGATGCACAAGCAGACACACAAACGTAGTTTGGACCGCGCAAGCCATATTTAATAGAGATATGACCCGCTGCGATGTCTGCAATCATTTTGGGAATAAAGAATGGATTAAAGCGGGGAGTTCCGTCGCCGCTAAAATATTCTCTGGCTTCTTCTTGGAATGTTTTTAGACCACCAACACCAGAACCCCAAATGACGCCGATGCGATCGAGGTTTGGGTTAGCCTCAAGCAAGGCAGCATCTGCCATAGCTTCCGTAGCGGTAACTATGGCATACTGCGAAAATTGATCAAGCTTGCGAGCTTCCTTTTTGTCGATGTGGTCTTCCACATTGAAATCTTTGAGTTCACATGCAAATTGCGTCTTGAAAAGAGAGGCATTAAATTGTTTAATTGGTGCTGCGCCACTTTTACCCGCCATTAGGGCATCCCAGTACTCTTGAACTGTGTTGCCAATTGGCGTAAGTGCACCCAGACCTGTTACAACAACTCTTTTTAATTGCATACCCGTAAACTAAAGAATTAGTGGGAAATGTTAAACGTTTGCTTCGATGTAAGCAACAGCGTCACCAACTGTTTGGATACCTTCTGCTTTATCGTCTGGAATAGAAATGTTGAATTGTTTCTCGAATTCCATGATTAACTCAACAGTGTCAAGTGAATCGGCACCCAAGTCATTGGTGAAGCTAGCTTCGTTAGTTACTTCACTTTCTTCAACATTCAGTTTATCTACGATGATCGCGATAACTTTAGCTTTGATATCAGACATTTTTTAAATTTTAAAGGTTTCAGCTTGCAAAGAAAAAAACTATCGCCCAATAAACAAAACTTATGCCCATTTAATTTATCAACACTTCTTGTCTTAAAGCGGAGGAATCCTACACTATGCTTAACTTTGTAGCCGAAATGCAGGCACAATTAATTCTCTTTATTTCTGGTGGCGGAAGCAATGCGCGTCAAATTATTCGTTATTTCAAAGGAAATGAACGAGTTAAGGTCGTTGGTGTGCTCTCAAGTAAAGCCAATTTAGAAATGGAACAATTTTGTTCGCAGCGACAACTTCCATTTCACAACTTACAAGGAAAAGATTTTACAACCTACCTTCAAATCTGTCAAGAATTAAATGCGAATTGGGTTGTTTTAGCTGGTTTTCTTAAAAAGGTGCCCGCTGAGCTCATCTCCGCTTTTCCAGAACGCATGATCAATATTCACCCAGCGCTGCTTCCAAATTATGGTGGCGCAGGCATGTATGGTCAGCATGTGCATCTTGCGGTGAGTGCCGCCAAAGAAGCTTTTAGTGGTGTCAGTATTCACCTCGTCAACGAAGAATTCGACAAAGGGAAACTCCTTTTTCAGCATGCAGTAGCCATAATGCCAAATGACAATGCGGCTGAAATCGAGCAAAAAGTGCGGGCATTAGAAATTAAGCACTTTGCGCCAGACCTAGATGCGTATATAACGGGGGTTACAAAATAGCGCGCTCTAAATATTGCGCAAATCGAAAACAATCCTCATAAGAATTATAAAGCGGTGCGGGAGCAATGCGGATGACATTTGGCTCTCTCCAGTCTGCAATGACCCCTAAGTCAGTTAAGCGATCGAACAATTGTTTGCCTTGACCTTTTGCTAAAATCGAAAGTTGTGCGCCTCGTTCGCTTGGATTTTTGGGTGTAATGATTTCAAACGAGCACTTTTCTTGATTGCGCTCCGAAACATCTTCAATTAAAAAAGCAAGAAACGCGGTAAGTTGGTTGCGTTTTTGTGCAATGCGCTCCATGCCGGCCTCTTCAAATATTTCAAGCGAAGCTAAATGTGCGGCCATACCTAAAACTGGTGCATTGCTTAATTGCCAGCCTTCTGCGCCCGGAATTGGGTCAAAACCTGGCTCCATCTGAAAACGCACTTCTTTGTTGTGACCCCACCATCCTGCGAAACGAGGTAAAGATTTGTTGTGTGCATGGCGTTCGTGCACAAATAGGCCAGAAACCCCGCCAGGAGAAGAATTCAAGTATTTATAACCACACCAAGCAGCAAAATCGACATTCCAATCATGAAGCTCGAGGTTTACATTGCCCGCAGCGTGCGCTAAATCAAAACCTACAATAGCTCCAACGGCATGGCCCGCAGCGGTAATTTTTTGCAGGTTGAAATATTGCCCAGTGTAATAATTGACCCCGCCGATCATGACCAACGCAAGCTCATCGCCAAGTTCGGCTATCTTCTGAAGGATGTCTTCTTCTCTAATTAAGTGTTCTCCGGGGCTTGGCCCTACTTCTACTAAAGTATCGGCAGGCAAGCCATGAAAAGCTACTTGAGATGCTAATGCGTATTGATCGCTCGGAAAGGCTTTTTCTTCACATAGAATTTTAACACGCTTACCAGAGGGCCTGTAAAATGAGACCATTAGTAAGTGTAGGTTGGTCGTGAGGGAATGGGTAATCACTACCTCAATTGGCAATGCACCCACTACCTTTGCCGCCATGTTGGTCAGGTTTTCATGGTAAGAAAACCAAGGTCTTTTGGCTAAAAAATGCCCTTCTACACCAAAATTTGCCCAAGCATTCAGTTCTTCTTGGATATAGGTGGCGGCCGTTTTTGGCTGAAGACCTAAGGAGTTCCCAGTGAAATAGACTGGGTTTTCATTATGAAAGGTTGGAAAATGAAAGCGCGAACGAAAGGCCGCCAAAGGGTCTTGTTGATCTAATTCTTGGGCGAAGTTTAGGCTATTTTCAAATTTCATATGCGCAGCTTTATTCGTAACTTTATGGCCACAAATATACACAAGAATGAAGACTCCCTCTCCTATCGACCGCAGCCATTCAGCAGAATTATTCGAAGCAGCAAAAGGATATTTTCCTGGTGGTGTCAATTCACCAGTGCGCGCTTTTAAATCTGTTGGGGGCACTCCGCTTTTTATTGCAAAAGGAAATGGAGCTCAAATTTGGGACGAAGACGGCAATGAGTTTATTGACTTTTGCTGCAGCTGGGGGCCACTGATTCATGGGCATAATCACCCACATGTATTTGAAAAAATTGTAGGGGCGCTACAAAATGGCGCTAGTTTCGGCGCGCCAACGCGCAAAGAAAACGAGCTCGCCGCCTTCATGCTGAAAAGACTACCCTTTATCGATAAAATTCGTTTCACAAGTTCTGGTACCGAGGCCGTCATGAGCGCATTGCGTTTGGCGCGAGGAGCCACAGGAAAAAATAAAATCCTCAAATTTGAAGGTTGTTACCACGGACATGTCGATGCGCTTTTAGTAAAAGCAGGTAGTGGCTTGGTTACTTTTGGAACCTCATCCAGTGCTGGTGTTCCTGAAGCCTTTGCCAACGAAACACTTGTTTTGCCACTCAATGATGCCGAAGCATTAACGCAATGTTTTGAAACCCAACATCAAGATCTTGCCGCTGTAATTATTGAGCCAATACCCGCCAACAATGGCCTGCTATTGCAAGACAAATCCTTTTTAAATCTATTGCGCTCCCTCTGTACAAAGTACGGCGTGCTACTCATTTTTGATGAAGTCATTTCTGGCTTCAGGGTTGCCTTTGGTGGCGCAGCTGAGCTTTTTGGTATTACACCAGACATCGTTACCTATGGTAAAATTATTGGTGGTGGCTTGCCTGTTGGCGCCTACGGCGCCAAAAAAGAAATCATGGCGAATGTTTCGCCTGAAGGGCCGGTTTACCAAGCAGGCACACTTTCTGGAAACCCAGTAGCTATGGCAGCTGGGCTAGCCCAGCTCGAGCTTTGTGCAGCAGATGATTTTTATATCAATCAAGCGCAGCGCACCCAACAATTTGTGGATAGCATCAATAGCTTTGCCCTTGCCCAGCAGTATCCTATGGAACTTGTCTGTGTGGGTTCTGTTTTTTGGTTCTCATTTAACGGCAAAAAACGCATCACTGCTGCCGATCAAATTGACGGTGACATGACCGCTTTTAATTTTATGCACCACTATCTATTAAATGTTGGTGTCTATTTCGGACCTAGTGGTTACGAGGTCGGCTTTGTTTCATCGGCCCATACCGATGCGCAGTTGGCATTTGCCGCCGAACAAATCAAAGCCGCACTTGCGGCTTTCTATCAAAAGTAATCCCTAGCTTTAGGCTGTGAATTTAGTAACTGGTGCCACCGGACTTCTCGGAAGTCATGTCTTAATTGAGTTAAGCAAACGCAATATGCCGGTTCGGGCAGCGTATCGCAACGAACAAAAAATTGCGGCCGTACAAGCGCTGTTTGATTACTATTTGAAAGAAAATGCAGCTGAAAAATGGGCGCTCATCGAATGGGTAAAAGCTGACCTTCTCGACATAGATGACTTAAAGCATCTTGTTCAGGGCAGCACAAATATTTATCATTGTGCAGCACTTGTTTCATTTTTTAAAGCAGATTTTGAAGCCTGCATTCAACAAAACCGTTACGTAACTGCCAATTTAGTCGATCTTGCCAATGCAATGGGTGTCCGACACTTTTGCCACGTGAGTTCTACTGCTTCTATTGGGGGTAAAGAAGCGCTCGTTAGTGAAAAGTCTAAATGGGACGAAGGCGGGCAACACAGCGGATACGGCGTTTCCAAACGCATGGCTGAAAAGGAAGTTTGGCGAGGTATTGAAGAAGGATTGCGCGCCGTCATTGTGAACCCATGTGTCATTTTAGGCCCTGCTGCCCCTGGTAGTCCGTCTTTGCAAATGCTCCTTACAGCGCAAAAGGGCTTGCGCTTTTACACGAGTGGCGCCAACGCCGTTGTAGACGCCCGAGACGTAGCGTGGGCAATGGTGGAGCTCATGGAACAAAATATTCATGCAGAACGCTTCTTAGTGGTTGGGCCACAACAAACTTTTAGAGACTTATTTGGCGCATTTGCGCAGCAGCTCGGGCGCAAAGCGCCTAGTATTGCTGCGCCCAGAGCACTTACACTGCTTTTTGCAGCTGTTCACGAACTTTGGTGCCATATCACAGGTAAACGCGAGGGCCTCACCATAGAAACAGCGCGTTCTTCGCATGAAGTCTTGCGCTACAACCGCAACAAAATCGAACAACAATTGTCATTTAAATATACGCCCTTAGCAGACATCATTCAGAACATGATTGCCGGGCAAGCTTTTATTGAAAAAAACATCAAGCCTTGAGTCGAAAACTGATCATTTTCATCGGTATCTTTTACCTTGTTGGTATTGTTGGTATGTCTCTAGGGCCCTACAAAGCTTTCTTTGTGGGCTTGTCCTTCTTTCATTTATTGCTTTCTTTTGGTATTCTCTTATTAGGAAGAAAAAAACACTCGACCACCTTTTGGCTTTTCATCGGCATAGCATTTGCAACCGGCATGTTGGTTGAATGGATTGGCGTGCATACGGGTTATTTATTCGGGGACTACCAATACGGCAGGGTTTTAGGACCAAAACTCTTAGGTGTACCACTCATTATTGGCATCAATTGGGCAATGCTCAGCATTGTGAGCGCTTCACTCCTTTCCACACTCAAATTGAACTTTTGGATGGAAGTGCTTGCCGCGGCAACCTTAATGGTTTTCCTGGATTTCTTAATGGAACCTGTTGCTGTCAAGCTCGGTTTTTGGTACTGGAAAGACGGCATTATACCGGTCTATAATTATGTATGTTGGTTTGTCACTGCAGTTTTTTTACAATTTGTATTCCGCAAATGGCGCCTCAATGAGGCAAACAATGTGGCGGTGTCGTTGTTTATCTACATGACGATTTTCTTTACTTTTTTAAATTTTCGCTTATGACTTGGTGGGGTCCGGTAGTTACACTTGCTACTTTTTTCGGAATGGAATTTATGGCTTGGGCTACGCACAAATATGTCATGCATGGCATTATGTGGTATTTTCATAAAGATCATCATCAGGTAGAGCCAGGCTTCTTCGAGAAAAACGACGTGTTCTTTTTGATTTATGCCATTCCGTCTTGGTTGTGTATCATGCTCGGCCTCATGAACCAAAACTACCTCCCTGTTTGGATTGGCTTTGGCATAGCCGCATACGGTTTGGCTTATTTTCTGATCCACGACGTCTATATCCACCGCCGCTTTAAATGGCTACGCGACATCGAGCATCCTTATTTTTATGCCATCCGCAGAGCACACAAAATGCACCACAAACATTTGGGTAAAGCCCATGGCGAGTGTTTCGGTATGCTTCTCGTGCCAATTCGTTTTTATATCGAGAGCGCTAAGCAATTTAAAAAACAACAAAACGCATGAGTCTATACGCTTGGGTCATCTTGCTTTCTTTTGCCGGACCTTTTGCACTCAGCTTTGATAAAAAGGTTGCGTTTTTTAAAGAATGGCGTTTTGTTTTCATTGCAACGCTAGCTGTTGCTGTACCCTTTCTGATCTGGGATGAATTATTTACCCAATGGGGCGTATGGGGCTTCAATCCCAATTACCTATTGAAGATTTATTTAGGGCACCTTCCACTTGAAGAGGTGTTGTTTTTTATCGTGATCCCTTACAACTTCATTTTCATTTTGAAAGTCATTCAAGCTTACTTTCCAAATAGAAATCAAAAGCGGATTGCACCGTATTTCGGGTTTGTATTTCTTACTACCTCCATTATTTGGATCTTATTATATAGCAACAATTATTATACCTTTTTAGCAACCTTTTTAAGTGCCGGGCTAACGATACTTTTGAGAAATAAACATTGGTACCAAGATTTCATGTGGGCCTATTTACTTTGCCTCATTCCATTTTTTATCGTCAACGGCATCCTCACCGGAGCAGCTACAGAAGCTCCAATTGTCTGGTACAGTGCAAAACACATCATTGGATGGCGCATGATCAGCATTCCTTTTGAAGACCTTTATTACAACTATTCATTACTCTTGCCGCTGACCTGGATGTATTTTTCTTTAAAAAATCGCAAGGAAAATTGATTTTGTATTTTGAAAAATTAAAAAAATAATTAACTTTGTCGCCCCTAGCAAAGCAACGGCAGCGCAATAATGGGAGTTTCAAGCGAGAATAGCTCAGTTGGTAGAGCACGACCTTGCCAAGGTCGGGGTCGCGGGTTCGAATCCCGTTTCTCGCTCTTTTGAGCTCGAGTGGTGGAATCGGTAGACACGCCGGACTTAAAATCCTGTGGGCATTTGCCCGTGCGGGTTCAAGTCCCGCCTCGAGTACTAAATTGTGAAATTAACCCTTGACTCTGAACGAGTTAAGGGTTTTTTGTTTTAAAACTATCCGATTTTTGTCCGACAATTTTGATAATTTTAAATATGCGCTACATCTTCATCCTTATTATTTCTAGTTTCTTCTTGCCTGCCTGCAGCAACTCAACTCCTGAAGCAAAGAACCAACCGAAAAAACCTATCGTTTACAAAGAAGTAGAACCAAGCCAGGCCTATGGCACTTGCCTTATTGGGGAACAAACCTGGATGAACCAAAACTTGAACGAGCCACACTTTAGAAATGGAGACGCAATCAAACAGGCGCAAACTCCTGAAGAATGGGAAAAAGCAGGTAACACCTGCACACCTGCGTGGTGTTATTACAACAATGACCCTAAACTTGGTGCCAAATTCGGCAAACTCTATAATTGGTATGCTGTGAACGATCCAAGAGGCTTGGCGCCAAAAGGCTGGCGCATGGCTGCTGATTCAGATTGGAAAGCATTAATGGTCACCCTACACAAACAAGATTTAGACGCAATGGCCTTACAGCATTCGTCTTTTATTGGTGAGTACCCCGATGCAGACGTCTTGCATTTTCATGCCTATGGCTCAGGTTATCGCAAAGAGAGCGGGCAGTTTACCAATATGGATAAATATGCCAGTTTTTGGAGTAAAGATACGCTGAATGCATTCAGCGCTAATGCATTTCATTTAGATAAAAAGCGATTTACACCGCTTTACGGATCCTATTATCGCACGGGTGGGTTTTCTGTGCGCTGCCTTAAAAATTGATCGCATTCATGATTGACCCTAAACACTACAACCCTGTACGGCCCATATCCTTAAAGGGAAAGTTTTTAGTTGGCTTGGTGCGTTTGCTTTTTAGAATTCGAAAGATTTTCGGTGGGCAAGATTGGGAACAGCCATTAGATGGGCATCATGAAGACCCGCGCAAAATGACGCGAAAGCAACAGCTTTATTTTGGTTACAAATATTACTACCGTGCCATCTTAAAAGGAGATAAAGGCCAAGAGCTCGAACAACACTTTAAAAGTCAAGGAGCGAAATTTCAAAAGAAAGACAATTCTAATAGCTCCCAAAAAATTACTCTTAGCTCTGGAGGCGACCTCATGCCCTACTTTTGTATCACCTCTACTCAGTGTCAAAAACTATGGCAAGAAAGCGGCGACTTTTTCTTTAATGCTGATTTAGTAGTAGGCAATTTGGAAACGCCCCTTCATCCAAACAAACCGGCATCGTATGTACCGGAAGTCATGTTGAGCAATATGTATTTCAACGCCAACGAAGACATGTTCGGTGTTTTTTCAGGATTTGGTAAATACAAGGGTTTTGATGTGCTGTCTACAGCCAACAACCACTCTTTAGATCAGGGCGAAGAAGGGGTAAAAGAAACGCTACAATTTTTAGAGGCGAAAAATATCCAACATGTCGGAACAGCAAGGTCTATTGAAGAGCGCGACCAATTTCCGCTCATAGAAAAAAACGGTATCAAAGTCGCATTTTTATCCTACACGTTTTCGTTAAATGCCTTGGTTTGCCCACCTGAAAAACCTTACCTAGCAAACCACCTCAACCTCAATGAAGCCCATCCTGACATTTCGTTGATTGTAGAACAAGCAAAGCTGGCCAGACAAAGAGGCGCTGAATTTTTGGTGGCATTTTTGCACATGGGCTGTGCGTACCAGCCGTACCCGGCCAAAAGAATTGTAGATAACATGCATCAAATTTGCAAAGAAACAGGTATTGACCTCGTGCTTGGCGGCCATCCACACAACGCGCAACCTATCGAATTTCTTGATATTACTGATCCATTTACTGGACAAGCCAAACAAAGTACTATTGTTTATTCGCAGGGCGATTTTGTAGCCTATGACATTCATAAATGGTGCAAATTGCCGTTGCTACTGAAATTCGAACTCTCTAAAATCGAAGACAACGTGGTATTGACTGACCTGAAAGCTAAATTGTTTTATAATTATGCCGAAATCACAAATGGTGAGGTAAAAGCACTTCAGTTATTGGATTACCAAAAATTGATTGCAAACCCTCAGGCGTTAGCCGGCGATTTAAACGCACAAAAAGAATTCGAAGAGCTAAAATCCTTCGCAGAATCGTTTCTTCTAAAAGGAAATCTTGGCCGCTTCTTAGTAGAAGAATAACGCGATAGCAAAACCAATAAACAAGACACCAACGAATCTATTTACCGAGCGCAAAAAGCGCGCAGTGATGTAAGGTTTTAAGAAAGAAGCGCCCCAAGAGATGAGACATTCCATGATAAAAATCGCACTCAAGGCGCCCACAAAATAGACTACGGCCTCTGACAAACTATACTTTGCAACTGTCTGAAGTTGTGTAGTGATTGCCAACCATCCAATATAATTGCCTGGATTAAGCACATTGAGCAAAAAGCCCATCGTTATGAATTTAACCACTTGTTTTTTCTCAGTTTTTGGGTAAGCTATATTTTCTTTTTTGAATAGATTGGAAAGTCCATAAAAAAGCAAAAAGGTGGCGCCACAAAGCCGAACGACCCAATCGGTTGTGCTTCCTTCCGGAATCAATTCTGCATTGAACCAACTCAAGGAAATCAACAAAATATCCGAAGTGATCACGCCAATTGAGATGAAGACTCCCGTTCTAAAGCCATGATCAATACTGTTTTGTACCAAGGCAAAGAATACCGTGCCGAGCATGATGCTCATCACCATCCCTGTTAAAAAACCATACAGCACAATCTCAGGCATTGCTTCTTATTATTCGTTCTCGGACGACAAAGCTATTTATTTTTTCGACCAACTTCTTAAAATACCACTTTGTAGGTATTTCCAAATGCCTTAGTACCTACTACTTTTGCCTCGTTATTTATATTTAATCTAAATAAAATGAGGCGTGTATTTTTCCTAATCCTGTTGATTTCTGAATTAGCTATTGGACAAACGAGCCCTTCATCAGATTCCTTACGAACCATTGAAACCCAAAGTGTTTCTATCATTGGATTCCAAAATAAATACATTGGCGGATCGAGTTGCCGTGTGAACAATACACAACTACAAAAAATGAATCAGGCCGATATCAATAAGGTATTGCGAAGTATGCCCGGTATCCAAGTGCGGGACGAAGAAGGATTTGGTCTAAGACCAAATATTGGTTTACGAGGAACGCCAGTAAATCGCAGCGCAAAAATTACAGTAATGGAAGATGGTATTTTAATGGCGCCTGCTGCATATGCCGACCCCGCCGCCTATTATTTTCCAACATTTGCACGAACGAGCGGAATAGAAGTGCTAAAAGGCAGTAGCCAAATCAAATATGGGCCGTATACCATCGGTGGCGCTATCAATTTATTATCCACTAGCATTCCAGCCACATTTAAAGCTTTCGCACAAGCAAGTTATGGTAGCTTTGCTATGAATCAGCAACGCTTTTGGGTGGGCGACACCAAAGGTCAATTGAGTTATTTATTTGAAATAAATCGTTTGGCCAGCAGGGGCTTTAAAGAACTTGACGGCGGCGGAAATACAGGTTTTGATCGTCGGGATTACCTAGGAAAAGTGCGTTGGCAAAGCAAAGCTACTGCTCGAGTACAACAAAGTGTTCAGCTCAAAGTGCTGCATACCGAAGAGAACGCAAATGAAACTTACTTGGGTTTAAACTTCACTGACTTTCAAGAAAACCCTTTGCGCAGATATTCCGGCACACAAAAAGACCTCTTGAATTTATTTCATAATCATGTCATTTTACAACATGTGATTACGCCATTCAAACAATTACAAATCACAACTAGCGGCTATCTAACTCAAACGTTTCGCGATTGGGGGCGGGCAAGTAGTTTCGGCGGGCAAAGTATCAACGCCATCATCACTGACAACAATACGAACCAACTCGGTTATCAGATCATGACCGGACAAACCAATGGTGAGGTTGTTTTCAGAAGTGCGGCCCGTCATTATATTACTAAAGGCTTACAAACCAATGCGCGTTATCAGTTCAAAACAGGAGCTCTTGAACATTCCATAGAACTCGGCTTGCGCCTGCATCAAGACGAAGCCAACAGATTTGGCACGCAAAGTAAATACCAAATGACCTCCGGCCTAATGATTTTGACCGATGGCGGAGAAGAAGGTAATCAAGAAAACCAAATCAGACAAGGCACAAGTTTGGCAGGTTATCTCAATTACCAGCTCCATTACAAAGATTGGACTCTCAACTCTGGAATCAGACAAGAACATATCACTTTAAGTTTTCTAAACTATGGCAATGCAGATTTTGCAAGAACTGGCGCCAATTTAAAAAGTGCAGTTAACCAAATACAGGTTTGGCTTCCAGGAGCAAGCTTATATTATGATCTCAACGAGAAAAACAGCTTATTTACGGGTGTTCACAAAGGATTTTCACCTCCTGGTATGCCAAATACAACAAGCGGAGAGCAAGCCCGCGCCGAAGAAGCGCTCAACTATGAGCTCGGCTACAGATTGCTTTCAAATAAATTGCAACTTCAGGCGGTTCTGTTCAGAAGTGCTTACCAAAATTTACTGGGCTCCGATAACATTTCTGGTGGAGGTTTAGGAACTGGTGATCAATTCAATGCTGGCAAAGCATTGGTTCAAGGCTTGGAGTTAAGCACTCAATACCTAATGAAATTGCCTTTTTTAAAAAGTATTCAAGTGCCGCTCCACCTGAATTATACTTTTACCAACGCAACCTTTTCAGAAACATTTATAAATGGCGGTGGTGATTGGGGCGTGGGCCAGATCAATAGCGGCGACTTCATTCCATTTATTGCGCCACACTTATTAAACTGCAGTGTCGGAGTTGAACACAAAAAATGGAACGCTCTATTAAGCGCAAATTATTTAGGAACTACCAGAACCACACCCGGACAAGACCCGAGCATTGTAGCAATTTCAAATGAAAATTATGCACTTGTAAATAGCATCAAGGGCTTTACCATCATTGATTTCTCCTGCAATGTAGAGCTAAACAAACAATGGACGCTTTATGGCACCGTTCAAAACATAGCAAACAACCTTCAAATCGTGGCGAATCTACCGCAGGGATACCGCTCTGCACTGCCAAGGACTTTAGTGTTGGGTCTAAAAATGAAGCTTTAAGCGCAGTAAAAGCCCTGCGACTTGTTTAATTAGAGTCAATTAGACAATAATTCGTAACTTCACGCCTCAATTTTTTGTACATTTAGTCACATGTGGAGTAGAATAGCCAGTTTTATATTAAGAAATCGCTTGTTTATATTGGCAATTATTGCCATCATCACTGTGTTTTTTGGCTACTATGCCGCCACAGCACTAAAAGTTGACAACCGTTTTGGCAATACCCTGCCCAAAGACGACCCTATTCAAATGGACTACGAAAAGTTCAAATTGCAATTTGGAGAAGATGGGTCAACGCTTGTTATTGCCGTTCAGACAGACTCCCTTTACACCGAAAACAACTTCAAAAAATGGCGTGAGCTCGGTTATCAAATTTTAAAAATCAAAGGGGTTGACAACGTTGTCTCTGAAGCTACCCTCTTTGGGATGACCAACAACATCAAAAAAAATGAATTTGAAATACACCGCATCTTTTCAGACACCACCTTTAGAGACAAATCTATAAGTACGGTTCGAACCGAGATCCGCAAAAACCCAATCTACCGCGGACTGCTCTACAACGATACCAGCAATGTGTCCTTGTTAATGATCGGCATCGATGAAAAAGTACTATCCAACCCTAAAAAATCTGGGGTTGTACTCAAAATAGAAGAACTTGCCAATGAATACGAAAACCATTTTGGCAAAGTGTACTTTGCAGGCTTACCCCACATACGTGTAGTGGTAGCTAAACGCATTGTAGCCGAAATGTACATCTTCTTGGGCTTGTCCATTTTAGCGTCTTCGCTCCTATTGTTCATCTTTTTCCGCTCGCTATATGTGGTAATACTATGCAATGTAGTGGTATTTATCTCCGTGATTTGGGCACTAGGCAGTATTGCCTTTATGGGCTATGAGCTTTCGATCATTATGGCGCTCATTCCACCACTTTTAATTGTGATTGGCGTTCCCAATTGCGTCTTTCTCATTACCAGGTACCATCAGGAATACGTGCGGCTCGAAAATAAAATGCGGGCCTTGTTCGTGATGGTCAAACGCATTGGTTCAATTACATTCTTAACCAACCTCACGACAGCAGTTGGTTTTGTGACTTTTACAAGTTCCGATAAACTCGCACAATTTGGCTTGATTTCCAGCTGGAATATCATGATGGTTTTTGTGCTTTCCTTGGCGATCATTCCCATTTTTGCTTCGTTCGCTAAGCCGCCAAAACCACGTCACCTCAAACACCTGAGCCGCGTTTATTCGCAAGGTTTCATAGAAATCATTGTTAAAATAGTTACCAAGTATCGTCCTTGGGTTTATATTTCATCAGTGTTGCTCGTCATCTTTAGTCTGTACGGCATGACTAAAATTATTTCCACTGGTAACGTAACTAGCGACCTCCCACCTGACGACCCTATCTTACAAGACCTCAAATTTGTAGAGCGTAATTTTGGTGGTTCTATTCCATTTGAAATCACCGTTGATTATAAAGAAAAGGGGCGCTTATTCAATGCTGAAACCATGCGCAAGGTGGAGGAAATCCAAAGCACTTTTGCTAAAGACACTCTCTTTTCTAAAAGCATTTCTTATGTCGACCTCATCAAGTCAATCAACATGGCTTACCACGGTGGCGACCCAAGTAAGTATACCCTGATATCAAATCGCGACAAACTCCGGCTTAAAAAATACATCGACAAACTTGACTTAAGTAGTTTAAACGGTGGTTCCATCACTTTAAAAAACCTTGTTGATACGAGCAAAACAACGCTGCGCATCCGCATGCAAATGAAAGACCTCAACGTAGACAAAGTCGGACCAGCCTTAGATGCGCTTAAAATCAAAACCAACGAAATCCTCAATCCGGACCAGCAAACACTAGACCGACTCTACACTAAAATTACAAAAGGAAATACAGCTGCCCTAGACAGCATTATTTATGAGCATACAGGTGTATTTAACAACCTTACAGCATTAGTGACAAAAGGCAATGACCAAAAACAAATGGCTTTGGACATGGACCCTGAAAAAATCAAAGCATATGCCGGGAACAAACAATTCAACAAGCACCTCAGAAGCGCTATCGATGCCGAAAAATACGATTTGGTCTTTACTGGGATTAAAGTTGTTCAGACCGAAGGCACCAAATACCTATTTGTAAATCTATTACAGAGTCTCATCTTTGCCATCATTTCTATTGCGATCATGATGGCCTTTTTGTTCCGCTCGATGCGCATCATTCTGGTATCCATGATTCCAAATATCATTCCGTTGCTCTTTACAGCGGGCATTATGGGATATTTTCAAATTCCGCTCAAGCCATCTACAATTTTAGTCTTTGGTATTGCGCTCGGGATCACTGTAGATAACGCTATTCTCTTCCTAGGAAAATACCGCAATGAGCTCAAGCTTCACGCCTGGGATGTGCGCTTTGCGATTCTTCACTCCTTGCGTGAAACCGGCTTAGGCATTTTCTATACCTCCGTCATTCTCTTCTTTGGCTTCTTGATGTTTGTGTTCTCGCAGTTTGGTGGTACCAAAGCGCTGGGCTTATTGGTGTCCATTACCATTATGGTCGGGATGGCAACAAACTTAATCATTCTGCCAGCGCTGTTGTTGACGCTTGAGCGCAAATTTAGCGTGAAGTCGTTTCAAGAACCCTACTTTGATATCTACAACGAAGAGCCAGACTACGACACCGACAAACTCGAGATTGAGTTTGCCGAACAGAAAGATTAAGATTTGTTAAGCGTCGTGTAGCTTCTTGACCATTGTCAGAATGGTGGCAAGCGCTACAGTTTCTCCGGTTTCGTCGTAGACATCTACTAAGAACTTCACAATACCTTTTGCGATGTCTTCTGGTGAACGCTTCTCTTGATCGACCTTTTCTTTTACCGTAAAGCGCACGCCTATTGTTGCTCCAGGGTAAACAGGCTTCGTAAAACGCGCCTCTTCAATTCCGTAATTCAGTAAAACTGGGCCCTTCTTAGGATCGACAAACAAACCGGCTGCTTTCGACAAGATGAAATAACCATGGGCTACACGGCGTTCAAAAATGGTTCCTTCCAACGAAGTAGCATCCATGTGTGCATAGAAGTTATCGCCTGATACATTAGCAAAATTGACGATATCGGCGTCTGTAACGGTGTGTTTGTGCGTAAATACGGTTTCGCCCACAACCAACTCTTCAAAGTGTTTTCTAAATACGTGCGGCTGTGCCTCTGGCATGTCGGCACCAACTTGAAATTGTTGGGTAATGGCTGTAATTGTTGTTGGATGTCCTTGAATGGCCGTGCGCTGTAAATAATGTAAAACACCGCGTTTTCCGCCCATTTCTTCGCCACCACCCGCTCGGCCTGGGCCTCCGTGTGTGAGTAAAGGCATTGGCGATCCGTGCCCAGTACTTTCTTTAGCGCAATCTTTATTGAGCACTAAAATTCGACCGTGCATGCTTGCGGCACCAACTACATATTCAACTGCTTCTCTGTTGTCCGGTGTGACGATAGAAGAAACCAAAGAGCCCTTGCCCATTTTAGCTAATTCAACAGCTGCAGACATATCTTTATAAGGCATGATGGTGGCTACTGGGCCAAATGCTTCGATTTCGTGAACCGCCGTAGCAGTAAACGGATTTTCATTGCGGAACAACACAGGTGGGAAAAAAGCTCCCACTTCTTTGTTTGCGCCAATTACCTCAAAATCAGATAGGTTGCCATAAACAATTTGTTGGGTTTTGGCTAGTTCGGCCACACTTGCGCTGACGCGTTCCACTTGCAATTTGGTGGCAAGCGCTCCCATACGAACGCCTTCGGCTGAAGGATCGCCGATTTTGGTACTCGCCAAGCGTGCCGCAATTGCACCCTGAACCTCATCCAATAAGTTTTCAGGAACGATGATCCGGCGTACGGCCGTACATTTTTGACCTGCTTTGATGGTGATTTCTTTGACACATTCTTTGACAAATAAATCAAACTCTTCAGTGCCAGGAACAGCAGCTTGTCCTAAGATAGTTGCATTCAGAGAGTCGGCTTCTAAATTGAAACTCACACTTTGTTCTGATATGATCGGCAAGCCTTTCAGAATTTTGCCTGTAGCTGCACTACCTGTAAAAGTAACGGTGTCGCCAGCTGAGACGGAGTCCAGAATGCCACGGCCTAAACCGCAAATCAATTGCAGGGCGCCTTCAGGTAAAATTTTAGAGTCGATGATGTCGCGGACCATCACTTCGGTCAAGAAACATGTGTATTCTGATGGCTTCACTACCGCCGGGACACCCGCCATTAAATTGACCGCTATTTTCTCGAGCATGCCCCAAATAGGAAAGTTAAAGGCATTGATGTGCACCGCAACACCTTCTTTTGGAACCATAATATGATGACCAATGAAGCTGCCGTTTTTTGAAAGTGGCGCGGCAACACCATCTACGTAATAAGGAAGGTCGGGAAATTGACGACGCAAACTTGCATTTGCAAATAGGTTGCCTATACCTCCTTCAATATCAATCCAGGAATCAACCTTTGTTGCTCCTGTTAATGCAGAAACCTGATAATATTTCTCTTTACGCTCCATTAAAAACAAGGCCAGTGCTTTAAGCATGCGGCCTCTTTCTTGAAAAGTCATTTTGCGCAGGGCGTAGCCCTGTTGACGCCCGTAAGCTAAAACGGAAGAGAAATCAATGCCGGCGCTGGATGCTTCGCCAATTTGTGCGCCAGTGATTGCATTGAATAAAGGGGTTTCGACGCCTTGGCCGTCTACCCATTGTCCGAGAATATAATTTTGAAAACGTTGCATAGGTGCTTATTTCATTAACCAACGAACCAGGTCGGCGCCATTGGCGTAAATCATCAAAGAAAGAAGTAAGAAAATTCCGATATACTGCGCCACCTCTAATACCTTTTGTGGGGCTTCTTTACCGGTGATCATTTCATACAATAAGAAAACTACATGGCCTCCATCTAGCGCAGGAATCGGCAAAATATTCATGAACGCCAAAATTATAGAAAGTAAAGCTGTGGTGAGCCAGAAGGTATGCCAATCCCAAAGCGGCGGGAACATATTGCCAATTGAGGCAAAACCGCCAATTTGCGTGGCGCCCTTCTTGGTAAAGACAAACTTAAATTGGCTGACATAATCAGATAAGGTGTTGTAACCATAACTCATGCCGATACCAATGCTTTGTGCAAAACCGTATTTCTTCTCGGAAAGTGCTTTCCGGTCAACAAATGCGGAGTTAGTCATAATGCCAATTGTGCCATTTGATTTGACCCTTACCTCGCGGGTTATGGTGTCTTTTGAATCGCTATTTTGAGACACCTTGATGTCAACCACGTTATTCTTGTTGGCGAATAATATTGCTTGAAATTCGTCGTAGTACTGAATAGGTGTTCCGTTGACCTCACAAATACGGTCTTTAGCTTTGAAGCCGGATTTAAGTGCAGGAGAGTCTTTGCTCACTTCTACAACTTTCATGGATTTAGCCCGTAGTGAAAACGCAGGCAAAGCGCCTGCTTCAAATAATTTTTGATCGATATCTGAAGGAAGCGTAAGGTGTGCGGTTGTTCCGTCTGGGTGTTGAACGGTAATCTTGTGCGCACCACGCAATAAAATTGCCTTATTGATTTCGTCGAGGTTAAGGGGTTTTTTACCTTCGATGTCTAAAATGATATCGCCAGAATAGATGCCGTATTTAGCCAGGTAAGGATGCACACCTAAACCGGCCTGCAATTTATTTTGGTCCAAGGTGAGTTGGCCCCAAGTAAATACCACCGCAATGTAAATCAGAAACCCAAGAACTAAATTGACAGTAACGCCGCCAATCATAATGATCAAGCGCTGCCATGCTTTTTTACTTCTGAATTCCCAAGGTTGTGGTTCGTTTTTGAGCTGCTCGGTGTCCATAGATTCGTCGATCATGCCCGCAATTTTGACATAACCACCTAGCGGAACCCAACCTATTCCCCACTCTGTGGTATCGGGATCTTCAGACCAATCTTTTGGAGGGGTGCTGCTGAACCATGATTTTCTTTTGACGCCATTGACGCGTTTCCAACGAAAAAAAGAAAAATAAGGATTGAAGAACAAGTAAAATTTCTCGACACGTGTTTTGAAAAGTTTGGCCGGAATAAAATGTCCAAACTCGTGAAGGGTAACGAGGATGGCAAGGGAGGTAATGAGCTGTGCTGCTTTAATGAGAATTTCCATTTTCTAAATTGTATTTTACAAAGATACCTTAAGTTTACTTAGTGTGCTTCTAGCCAATTGTCGGCTGTTTTCATTTCGACTTCCATCGGAACCTCCATAGAAACCGCTTGTTCCATTGCCTTTTTGACGAGCACTTGCATTTGTTCAATTTCATCACGATGCACATCAAATACGAGTTCATCGTGGACTTGAAGGATCATTTTGGATTGCAACTTTTCTTTGCTCATGGCATTTTGAACGGCCACCATGGCAAGTTTAATGATATCGGCGGCTGAACCTTGAATCGGCGCGTTAATCGCATTTCTCTCTGCAAATCCTCTGACTACTGCATTGGCAGAATGGATATCGGGCAAATATCGACGGCGCTTGAGAATGGTTTCTACATAACCCAATTCTCTGGCCTGAGCTATCACTTTATCCATGTAGGTTTTGATAGTCCCGTATTGTTCAAAATAAGCATCGATGATGCCCTTTGCTTCAGTGCGTGAAATTTGTAGATTTTGAGCCAAACCAAAAGCCGACTGGCCGTAAATGATGCCAAAATTGACTGCTTTTGCTGCGCTGCGCTGTTCACGGCTGACCTCATCAATTGGGGTATGAAATACTTTAGCCGCTGTGGCCGCATGGATGTCGTGGCCGCTTTTGAAAGCTGCGATCATGTTAGGGTCGCCAGAAAGTGCCGCAATAATGCGCAATTCTATCTGAGAGTAATCAACTGCCATGAGTTGGAAGTCTGAAGAACGGGGCACAAAAGCGCGGCGAATTTCTCGGCCTTTAGCCGAGCGCACAGGAATATTTTGAAGGTTCGGGTTATTAGAACTTAGGCGGCCTGTTGCGGTAACCGTTTGCATGAAATTCGAGTGAATGCGGCCATCAATAGGGTCGCAAAGCATTGGCAATGGGTCGACATAGGTGCTTTTCAATTTGCGCAACTGACGGTACTCCAAAATATGACCGATAATTGGATGGTCGTGCTCGTGTTTTTGAAGGATGTCTTCAGAGGTGGCGTACTGTCCTGTTTTGGTCTTTTTGGCCTTGCTTGAAATTTGGAGTTTCTCAAATAAGATTTCTCCGAGTTGTTTGGGTGAATCAATATTGAATGCTTCGCCAGCCAATTCTTTGATTTGTTGGTCGAGTTCTATCAGTCGTTGGTCGAGTTCTTTTGAAAAAGCAGTGAGCGCTGCCGTATCGATAGCTATTCCTTCTTGTTCGATTTCCTTGAGCACCTTTGCCAGCGGCATTTCGACATCGTAAAACAAATGATGCAGATGCGGCTTTTCAATTTCTGGCTCTAAAAGTTTTTTGAGCTGGTAGGTGATGTCGGCATCTTCACAAGCGTAGTCTTTGATTTGCTCGGGCGCTAAGTCCGACATGTTACCTTGGTTTTTTCCTTTTTTACCGATGAGTGCCTCAATAGAAATGGGCTGATAATTCAGGTAGTAAGTAGCCAAAAAGTCCATGCCTTGCTTAGATTCCGGATTGATGAGGTACTGTGCAATCATGGTGTCGAAAAGCGGACCTTTTAATTCGATGCCATAACGGTGCAATACCTTGAGGTCGTACTTTATATTGTGTGCGATTTTCTCAATGGAGATGTCCTCAAATACCAACGCAAATTCATTGACAATCGCTTTTGCGGCCTCAAAATCTGAAGGAACAGCAACATAAAATGCTTCTCGTGGCTTATAAGAAAAGGAAAAACCAACTAGGTCGGCATGTAGCGCGTCAATAGATGTCGTTTCGGTATCAAAACACACCTCGCTTTGAACTAGCAGTAAGTCTAATAACTCTTTGCGCTCTTCTTGAGAGGTGATGAGGTGATAGCTCGGTTTTTCTGTGGCAATGGTTTTGTAACTCGAAGTGGGTGCGGCCTCCTGCGGTTCAAGCATGCTTTGCATCCCAAAAAGGTCGAGCTGCGCTTCTTCTTTATTTACAGTTGTTTGGGTAACGACTAGTTCTTCGCCGATGATGCGCTTGGCAAGCGTTCTGAATTCTAATTCGGTAAAGATGTCGCGAATGGCATCGGCATTGACCGGGCAAACTTCTAAATCCTTTTCATCGAAATCAATAGGGACATCTCTGATAATAGTCGCTAATGATTTGGACATTAGGCCTTGTTGCTGAAAATTCTCGACATTCTCTTTTTGCTTGCCCTTCAGCTCGTGAACGTTTGCAAATAAGCCTTCCATGGAACCATACTTTGCCACCAAAGCCTTTGCGGTTTTTTCGCCAATTCCGGGAACACCAGGAATATTGTCAGAGGCATCGCCCCATAAACCTAAAATGTCAATGACTTGAATTGGTGAAGTGACTTCAAATTTTTCACAAACTTCTTTCACCCCTAATATTTCTGGCGGATTCCCTCCGCGCCCCGGCTTGTACATAAACGTTTGTGGACTTACCAATTGCGCATAGTCTTTGTCGGGTGTCATCATATAGGTAAGAAAGCCTCTTGGTTCGGCCAGCTTGGCGAAGGTTCCAATGACGTCGTCGGCCTCAAAACCTGCTACTTCCAATATCGGAATATTAAAAGCTTGAACGATTTGCTTGATGGGCTGAATCATGGAGCGGATGTCCTCGGGCATTTGTTCGCGCTGCGCCTTGTATTCCACATATTCTTCTTGGCGTTGCGTAGAGCCTCCTGGTGGGTCAAAAACAACAGCAATATGTGTGGGTTGCTCCGTTTTAAGAATGTCTATAAGTACATTGGTAAAACCAAAGGCTGCCGATGTGTTCTCTCCTTTTGAATTGACGCGCGGATTTTTAGCAAACGCAAAATATGCTCTGTAAATAAGTGCATACGCATCCAGTAGGAAAAGTTTTTTAGGAGCAACGGGTGTAAGCATCAGAAAGTAGGGATGTAAGGAATAAATTGAGCGGGTTCAATTTGGGTCTCTTTAGAAACAGGAAATGTTTTGTAAATGAACAGAGCTCCGGCTTTTGGATAGCCACTTATTTTAACTGTGGCAAGTGGTTTTTTAGCTGCTTTATAAGCGGTGGTCATAAAACCCGGTTCCGGAATGAGGCGCAGGGGAATAGTAAGTTCGCTCTCGCGATGACCACGAATTTTGATCGGTGCGTCGATGTAAAGATTTCCTATTTTTTGTTGGTCAACGAAAACCTCAAAAGAACCTGGCTTCATTTTGACTGGAATCCAAAGATTGTTCTGGATATGAAAACTGGCTTTGAACTTCACGACTTGCCCACTAAACTGTTCTATTTGTGTGCCGTCGAAGCTGACCAATTCAACGGGTTCTTCTAGGCTTTTACAAGACACCAAAACAAACAAGCCGAAAAGAAAGAAAAAGTTTTTCATGCTTAAATCTCGCTAAAGTGCTTGTAAAAATAAGGGATAGTCTCGATGCCCTTGAAGTAATTAAATAAGCCGAAATGCTCATTCGGACTATGAATGGCGTCGCTATCCAAGCCAAATCCCATTAGGATGGTTTTGAGCCCAAGTTCTTGTTCGAACATGGCAATAATTGGGATGCTTCCGCCGCTGCGAACCGGTATCGGTTTTTTTCCAAATGTCGTTTCGTAGGCGCGGCTTGCAGCTGCGTATGCCGGAGAATCGGTTGGCGTGACAACCGGTTCGCCACCGTGGTGTGGTGTGACCTTTACGCGCACGCTCAACGGGGCAATGCTTTCAAAATGTTTTTGGAAGAGGTTGGTGATTTCTTCTGGATCTTGGTCGGGTACTAAGCGCATAGAAATTTTAGCAAAAGCTTTAGAAGCAATGACGGTTTTGGCACCTTCGCCGGTATAACCACCCCATATGCCATTGACGTCTAGCGTTGGACGAATAGAGCCGCGCTCCATGGTGCTGTATCCTTTTTCGCCATGTGTAGCGCGGATATCCAAGGCCTCGCAATAGGCTTGCTCAGAAAATGGTGCTTTTGCCATTTCGGCGCGGTCTTCAGTAGAAAGTTCTACCACTTTATCGTAAAAACCAGGTATGGTGATGCGCATGTTGTCGTCGTGCAGACTCGCGATCATCTGAGTGAGCGTATTGATCGGATTAGCAACACAACCACCGTAAAGACCTGAGTGGAGGTCGCGGTTGGGGCCTGTTACTTCTACTTCTACATAGCTGAGCCCTCTCAAGCCGGTGGTAATAGAAGGGGTGTCGTTGGCCAACATGCCAGTGTCTGAAACTAGAATGATGTCCGCTTTCAATTTGGTTTTGTTTTCGCGAACAAAAATGGCCAAGTTCGGGCTGCCAACTTCTTCTTCACCTTCGATCATGAGCTTAAGGTTGCAAGGGAGTTCTTGAGTTTGAAGCATGGCTTCTACGGCTTTCACGTGCATGAAAAACTGACCTTTGTCGTCGCAAGCACCGCGTGCAAAAATAGCGCCCTCTGGATGAATAGGTGTTTGTTTAATGACGGGTTCAAATGCTGGTGTGTGCCATAGTTCAAGCGGGTCAGCAGGCTGAACATCGTAGTGACCATAAACTAAAATAGTTGGCAATGCAGCGTCTATGATTTTTTCTGCATAGACAATTGGGTGCCCTGCCGTTGGTATCACCTCTACCGCATCCAGGCCAATGTCTTTTAAATGCGCGGCTAAATGGGTGGCACAAGCCGCAACATCTTGCTGATAAGAGGGGTCGGCAGATACAGAAGGAATGCGCAAAAGCGCAAATAATTCAGCAACAAATCTGTCTTTGTGCTGGCCAATAAATTGTTGTGTTTTTTCCATAATCATTCTATACCTCAAAGTTGCGAAAAATCGCGGTGTTTTGCTGCGTCAGAGTTTATATTAATTTTGTAATGCAACTATATTGTCAATTTTGACGTCTAAACGGCAACTTGCGCATATGAAACATTTATTACACTTCGCTTTTATCTTTGCTTTTGGATCTGTTTTTGGACAATCCATTGGCGTATCCACTACCCAAACCCCACAACAATTAGTAGACAACGTCTTGTTGGGCTTTGGTGTAACGGCTTTCAATGTTACTATCAATGGCAACCCTGCCTTGGCCAATACCGCACAATCTAATGTGGGGTACTTTACCAACACAAACCCGTCATTTCCTATCAATAACGGCCTGATCCTCACAACAGGAAATGCATCAGCTGCTGTTGGCCCAAATAACAGCACGAGTTTTACACTCAACAACCCTGCAACAAGTTCCGTAAGCACAGACCCACATCTCAACGATATTGCTGCAGGTAATGTAACAAATGGCGTTGTGCTCGAGTTCGACTTTATTCCTTCCGGAGACACCTTGGTTTTCAATTACATGTTTGGTTCAGATGAATATCCTGAGTTTTCTCCCTCTTCTTTTAACGATGCCTTTGGTCTTTTCTTATGGGGCCCTGGTATTACAGGTCCATATGCATTAGCAGGGTATCCAAATGGCGGTACCAACATCGCTACCATCCCCGGGGGTATTCCAGTAACTATCAATAATGTGGGCGATGTTTCGAATACACAATACTACGTATTTAACGAAGCTGCATCAACTTTGACATACGGCGATGCCATTCAGTACGACGGTACAACTGTACTGCTCACAGCGGCAGCAAGTGTTCAGTGTAACCAACTCTATCACATCAAATTAGCCATTTCTAACGTAGGTGACCAATCTTACGATTCTGGTGTGTTCTTAGAAGCTGGCTCATTTAGCTCCGCAGCTGTAGACGTTGCTGTTGCAACGGTTTCTGGCGACACCACAATTATTGAGGGTTGTACTTACGCTGATTTCATCTTTACCCGCCCCGCAGGACAAGTCAACGACACGCTCATTATCAATTATACAATCGGTGGCGTTGCTCAACAAGGTATTGACTACAACACACTTCCAAACCCCATTACATTTTTACCAGGAGAAGACACCGTTATCATCAACCTTACACCAACACAAGACGGGATCAACGAAGGATTTGAGTCCGTGGTTATTACCGTACAGCTCATCAACCCATGTGGAGACACCATTACCTCATCTGGAACCATTTACATTGGAGAAGGTCCGATCATCAACATTGTCGGCAATAACCCCACCGTCTATTGTGCTTCCGACAGCGTTTGGCTAACGGCAAGCGCCTCGGGCGGATACGCTCCTTATGACTACGAATGGGAAAATTTAGCCGGAGCTAATCTCGGTACCAACGACTCCATATCCGTCGGAATTGGCCAAAACGGAACCATGTTCTATTTAGTAACAGCAACTGACAACTGTAACTTCACCCAAACCGATACCGTTACCATTACCATGAATCAAACATTGGCTATCGACACCATTTACGTCGGGCCGTCTACCTGTGTGCCGACTGGTTTTGTTTCAGTACAAGCTTCAGGTACACAAGGCGTACCACAATACAACTGGACAGGCCCTGGGCCAAATGGCTTCATCGATGCTTCTGTGTGGCAAAACATTCCATCTGGTTGGTATTACATTACCATCGAAGACAACGTTTGTACAGTTAGTGACAGCGCCTTTGTCGATGTACTCGATCCGCCGGTTGCAGAATTTAGCGCAAGTGTAACAACAGGCTGTGCGCCATTGAGTGTGACCTTCACCAACACTAGTCAAAACGCGAGCGCATTCAGCTGGAACTTCGGCGATGGTCAAACCGCCAACAGCAACGACCTTAGTGCTCAAAACCATGTGTTCGACGTGCCTTTCGGTACTTATACCGTAACACTCACCGCCAACCAAGGGCCGCAGTGTTCCGATGTCGCAACCATTACAGTCCAAGTAGATGTCTGTGGTTGTACTGATCCACTCGGCACCAACTACAACCCATTAGCCAACGTCAACGACGGCTCTTGTGTATACCCAACTGGTTGTACAGACACACTCGCACTCAACTACGATCTGAATGCACTCATTGACGACGGTAGTTGTGAGTACGCGCGCCCTGAAGTAATTGCACCTAATGTTTTCAGTCCAAATGCAGACAACAACAATGAAAGTTTCTATTTAGACACTAAAAATGTCATTTCCTTACAACTCATCATCCTCAACCGTTGGGGCAATGTGTTGTTCGACGCAACTTCTGTAGACCTCATCAATAACAACCCAGCTTGGGATGGCAAAATCAATGGGTCGCCTGCAAGCGAAGGTGTATATTTCTACAAATATGTTGGTGCTGGCTTAAACAACCAAGAGGTTACAGGTCACGGCTTCTTGCATTTGGTCGATAAGAAATAAGCGGAGGGTTACACTTCATGAAAGCTGTATTCTTGCGCTACGTATTACCCGCTTTTGTGGGAGTAGTTGCAATTTCAATCGGCGCGTATTTTTATACTTTACCTCGCGTTGCTAAAGGCGACAAACAATATGGTGGTGTTTTAAACATTAGTTCAAAAAGTGACAACATCACACTTTTTCCGCTCGCAGATAACACGCTAGAACATCACCGCGTTCAACAACTCATTTTTGAGCCCTTGCTCAAACCCAGTAAAAGCAACCGTGGTTGGAGATATTGTTTAGCCAATAAAATAGCTTTCGATTCAACGCGTCAAAAGCTCCTCATTCATCTGCGCAAAAATGTGCATTTCTCAGACAACGATTGTTTTCGATTTCGTTCTTCAGAACTCAGCGCTGAAGATGTGGCCTTTAGCCTTAGCCTAGCTTGTTCAAAGCAAGCAAACCTCGAACAAGACCTCATTTTACCCGAGTTAATCTCAGGGGGGGCGGCATTTTATAAAGCAGGGTTAGACCCACTTAAAAGAAGCGTGCGCGGCATCCGCGTTGTTGACAATTACACCATAGAACTTAGTTTAACCGGTTCATACAACCATTTTTTAAATGTCCTTTCAAGCCCCAGCCTAGGCATTTTAAGCAAACATGCTGCGAACTATTATGGCAATAACATTAAGGCCAACCCCGTCGGAACGGGTCCGTTTATGTTGGCAAAACACGAAGCAAAACGATATGTCTTTGAGCGCAATGATAATTATTGGCGCTATGATCGCTTTGGAAATCGGCTGCCTTATATTGATCAAGTAGAATTGCGCTGTGGAATTCAAGGTCAAAGTGCGCATCAGCTATTTTTAAATAACCAACTCGATTTGCTTTATGATTTGCCAATTGACGATCTAGGAGGTGCTTTCGGCACGCTGATGGATGCTAAATCAGGGAAAAACCCGCTTCACGAAGTCTATATAAAAAGTGCGGCTACAGTTCATTTTATTCTATTCAATTGCACTTCGCCGCCTTTCAACCAATTAGCCGTTAGGAGGGCTTTTGCATTGGCTATTGATGCAAATACAATTTGTAACGAAGTTTTAATGGGTGAAGGGCGCGAACTCAACAACCAATTTATCCCGACTACAGCTAGAAATAGAAACCCGCTTGTTCGTTTAGACAGCAGGCCTATGGCTGCGAGAATTCTAGAGGCGAAAACGCTACTCAGTAAAGAAGGTTATGCCTCAATGCGCGCCTTCCCTCCAATAGTTTTTTACGTGGGCAGCAAGAAAAACACGCTGGGTTACAAATGGTCAAAAGCAGTGGCTCAAATGCTTCAACAGCATCTTGGAGTTCAGGTTGTCTTAAAAGAACAAAGGGCGCCCTTAAAAATGAGCGGTGCCTGCATGTGGCGCACCGGGTGGGTGGGTGATTATCCTGGGGCAGAATCGTATTTAAGGCTCTTTTACAGCCGCGCTCAAAATCCTTTACATTTCAAAAATGCAGGTGTTGACTCCCTTTATCTTTCCTCGGTTTTTGCTCAAAACATCAACAGGAGAAATTGGGCTCAAGAACGTTGTGAAAAGGCAATAATAGATTTACAGGCCTTGATACCTATTTATACCGAAGACTTTATTGTGCTCAAACAACTACGCATTCGAGACTTTAAGCTAGATGACTCAGGCTTGCTAGACTACGCCAAGTTGTTTATAAAGGAACTCGACTAAGATTAAATTTCACTAGAGGCTATCCTCTACCCACGCCTTGCCCCATTGCTCGCACTCCTCGCTTGTCCAGAGTGAAGGATAAAAAATGCGCTTTTGGAACCGAGGTGGTAAATATTTTTGCCAATTGGTGCCGCCAGTAGCTGCAACATCTTTGTCTTGTCGGGCTAAATAACGTACAGCTGATTTGTAATGTGCAAGTGGCCAATTGATATTCACGTTGGTGTCGTTTTGACGCAGCGCATCTTGCACAAGTTGGTCAGCTTGGTCTTCTTTGCTCAAACGCAAATACACTTGCCATAAATTTTTGTCCTTGCAGCGATTACCAAGCGCAATAAACTGGTCTTTGTATTTTTCTTCGAACTGAATGAGTGTAAGGGTTTTTTTACCGGTAGCAATTTCTGTAGCGCCTGCCTTCCAATAGATATGTTCAAACAACTGCGCAATGTCTGTTTGATTGCGCAGTGCCTCGCGCTCGTCTTTAGCTACTAGATTGATGAAATCTGTGCTGAATATTTCGATTTCTCGATATTGAGCCGACTGGAACCCTGAAGCGGGTAGCAAGCTCATGCGGAATTTCAAAAACTCTTCTCTGTCCATTCCATTGATCATGATTTCAAAGCTTTTGATCAAAGCGTCAAAATAACGGTTGATGCGGTTTACGCGGTCTATAAAATGAGCCTTCGTTGGTGTGGCAATTTTTCCAAGGGCTTCGAACTCACGCAGCGCAAGTTTAAAGTAGAGTTCCGTGATTTGGTGATACATAATAAATACCACCTCATCGGGGAAAGCTGTTTTGGGTTTTTGTAAACTCAATAGCGTATCGAGTTCTATGTAGTCCCAGTAGGTAGTCACCTCGGCATATAAAAGGCCTTCTAAATAAGCATTGAAGTCTTCTCCTAACGCGGCGTACTTTTCATTTAGTTGGCTGAGTTTCTCTTTGAGTTCGGGTGTGATTTCCATCTTTATATTGCTTGAATTGCTGCTTCGAAATTAAACAAAATTTAAGTGCTCAAAGAATTTTTACTTTTGTAGTACAATAGAAAACTGATGATCAACTACAATCCCAAAAACTGGCTCAACTTTATTTTTTCTTTTCATAAAAGCGACACCGTTCGCATGATGTGGAAAGAACTCGTTTACATCAGTTTGCTTTCTGTCATTATTGCTTACATTGAAATCACGTTTTTTCCGGAAGCCTCTTTTTTAAAAAACTTGACCACCGTTTATTCTCTACTCGGTTTTGTAATATCACTCTTGTTAGTATTTCGCACCAACACGGCCTATGACCGTTGGTGGGAAGGCAGAAAGGCCTGGGGTTCTATTGTCAATGACACCAGAAGTTTGAGTTCTAAATTAAGTGCGGCCTCATTGACAATAGAAGAAAAAAATTCATTTACGAGACTCATTCCTCTTTTTGTTGTCGCCACTAAACAACATTTACGCAATCAAGACTTGAAACAGGAGGCCTCTGTCGTTCTCTATTTAGACGGTTTGGATTTAAGCGGCCATCAGCCTTTGAGGATCATCCAATTATTGCGCGTTGAAATCGAAAATTTACTTCATAAAGAAACCATACACAAAGAGTCTTGGCTCGCGCTCAATCGGGACCTAGATTCACTTATTAACTCGTTAGGCGTCTGTGAGCGGATTAAAAACACACCAATCCCTTTTTCTTACAGCCTATTTATCAAGAAATTCATTTTTATTTATGTCGTCACAATGCCGTTGGCGTTTGTGCCGTTGTTTGGTTACTTATCTGCATTTATATCAACATTTGTGTTTTATGCCTTGGTGAGTATGGAGTTGCTGGCCGAAGAAATTGAAGACCCTTTTGGATCAGACCAAAACGATTTGCCGACAGATCAGCTCTGCTTAACCATTCAGAATAACTGCCAACAAATATTTGGGGCATAAAAAAAGCGCCTTTGGGGCGCTTTCGGAATAAAGGGTTGTCTTTATTTGGTCTCTTCGTCAAAAATGCGTTTAGGGCGCAATTGTTCGAACAAACCTAACGTAAGCCAATAAGGAAGGATAAATCCTAGTAAAAAGAATAACATCCAAAAGGCCATTCCGCCAATTAAAAGAAACATTACAATACCGAAAGTGCTCATCTTCTATTATTTTTGCAGTTGAATACAGTCCAAAATTACACAAATTAATTCATAAACACCAAAAAATGGAATTTCGCATCGAAAAAGATACCATGGGCGAGGTAAAAGTACCCGCTCAACGCTACTGGGGAGCACAAACCGAACGTTCGCGCAACAACTTTAAAATTGGCCCAGAAGGCTCGATGCCTATTGAAGTGATCCACGCTTTTGCTTACCTCAAAAAAGCAGCCGCGCACGCCAATCACGAACTTGGTGTATTAGCGCAAGAGAAAAGAGACCTCATCTCCAAGGTGTGTGATGAAATATTAACCGGACAACACGATTCCGAATTTCCTTTAGTGATCTGGCAAACCGGTTCGGGCACACAATCTAACATGAACTGCAATGAAGTAATAGCCAATCGTGGCCATGTCGTAAATGGCGGAGACTTATTAGATGAGCAAAAAGTCCTCAACCCGAATGACGACGTCAATAAATCGCAGTCTTCCAACGACACCTACCCAACTGCTATGCACATTGCTGCCTACACAATGGCTGTCGAGGTTACCCTTCCTGGTCTGAAGCACTTGCGCGACATTCTTCAACAAAAAGTAATTGAGTTTAAAGATATCGTCAAAACAGGACGCACCCACTTTATGGATGCAACCCCACTCACCCTGGGTCAAGAGTTCAGTGGTTATGTAGCGCAGCTCGATTACTCTATGCGCGCTATCAACAATGCGTTGGTTGTGGTCTCTGAATTAGCGCTTGGTGGAACCGCAGTTGGAACCGGTTTGAATACACCAAAAGGTTACGATGTGCTTGTGGCTCAAAAAATCGCCGAATTTACAGGGCTTCCTTTTATTACCGCAGCCAACAAATTTGAAGCGCTTGCCGCTCACGACGCAATGGTTGAACTTTCTGGCGCGCTCAAAAGAAGCGCCGTTTCACTCATGAAAATTGCCAACGACATCCGCATGTTGTCGTCGGGGCCGCGCTGTGGAATTGGCGAAATCATCATCCCAGACAACGAACCTGGTTCTTCTATCATGCCAGGAAAGGTGAACCCCACACAACCGGAAGCGCTTACAATGGTTTGTGCACAAGTAATGGGCAACGATGTTACGGTCAGTATTGCTGGTTCTAACGGTCATTTTGAACTCAATGTATTCAAGCCAGTAATTGCCGCAAACGTGTTGCAATCGGCGCGCCTTATTGGCGACGCTTGTGTTTCTTTTGCTGACAATTGTGCGGTAGGAATTCAGGCTAATTTACCAATGGTCAAACAACACCTTGACAACTCATTGATGCTCGTGACTGCGCTCAACACCAAAATTGGCTACTATAAAGCAGCAGAAATTGCGAAATACGCACACAAAAACGGCACCACTTTAAAAGAAGCTGCTGTAGGCCTTGGCCACGTGAGTGCAGAGGAATACGACCTCATTGTTGATCCATCCAAAATGATTGGTTCACTAGACTAAATCACGTGTGCTTCTTTGCATTTGACCTGTTTTAAACATAATTATGATTAATTTTGTACATAAAAAATTTACATGTCAAAAATTAAAGTGGCCAACCCAGTAGTAGAGCTCGACGGTGATGAAATGACCCGTATTATCTGGAAATTCATCAAAGACAAACTCATTTTACCCTATCTAGATCTCGATATCAAATATTACGATCTCGGCATTGAAAAACGCGACGAAACCAACGATCAAATTACTATTGATGCAGCCGAGGCCATCAAAAAATATAAAGTAGGTATCAAATGTGCCACCATTACGCCTGACGAAGCACGCGTTCAAGAATTTAATCTGAAATCCATGTGGAAGTCTCCAAATGGCACCATTCGCAATATCCTCGATGGAACCGTTTTTCGCGAGCCAATCGTGATGCAAAACGTACCGCGCTTGGTGACCAACTGGACTGCCCCGATCATTGTTGGGCGTCATGCTTTCGGCGATCAATACCGCGCAACTGATGCTGTTTTCAAAGGAAAGGGAAAGCTCACCATGACTTTCACCCCTGAAGACGGCGGCGAAACACAAACTTTTGAAGTTTATAACTTCAAAGGCAATGGCGTCGGAATGGCCATGTACAACACCGACGAATCCATCGCTGGTTTTGCACGAAGCTGTTTCAACATGGCCCTCACCAAAAAATGGCCTTTGTATCTTTCTACAAAAAACACCATCCTCAAAAAATACGACGGTCGTTTCAAAGATATTTTTGAAGAAATATTCCAAGCTGAATTCAAAACTCAATTCGACGCGGCAGGTATCGTTTACGAACACCGCCTCATCGACGACATGGTAGCTTCAGCCTTAAAGTGGAACGGAAATTTTGTGTGGGCTTGTAAAAACTACGACGGCGATGTTCAGTCTGATACCGTTGCACAAGGTTTTGGCTCGCTCGGTCTCATGACATCCGTACTCATTACTCCAGACGGTCAAATTATGGAATCCGAAGCAGCTCACGGAACCGTAACGCGTCACTTCCGTGACCACCAGGCAGGTAAAAAGACATCCACCAATCCTATCGCATCTATTTTTGCCTGGACACGAGGTTTGGCTTTCCGAGGTAAGCTAGATAACAACCAAGAACTCATTGACTTCTGTCTGACACTTGAAAAAGTGTGTATTGAAACCGTTGAAAGCGGCATCATGACCAAAGACTTAGCTGTATGTATTCATGGCAACAAAGTCAACCACGGCGACCACTACGTGTACACTGAAGAATTTTTAGACGCGCTCGACCAAGGGTTGAAAGCAAAAATGAATTAATTTAGAGGGGCTTAGGCCCCTTTTTTTATGCGACTACTTTTTTTCCTGCTGCTCTTTTCCGATTGCTTACTTGCCCAAAGTAGCCAGCCGCGCTCTTTTGAGAAGGGAATTCCCAATGAATGGCTAGGCTCCTATGAGGGTGTAATGGAAATCTATAATAACAAAGGTTTACAACAAAAAATTGGGATCAACTTTGACCTACAAATTATGGATAGGCCTAATTATTGGACCTATAATATGTCGTATGTCAATCTAAAAGACGGAGAAGTTGTGAGTACCAAAGCATACAAGATATTTTATGCAGAGCAAACCCAAAAACTTTGGCTGGACGAAGGCGATAGTTTACTGATCGAAATGACGCTTTTAGGCAATTGCTTTTATGACCACTTTGAATTGAGTGACATGTTTTTCAATTCATCGCTTTGTAAACAAGAGGAAAACCTGCTGTTCGAAATTACCGGTGGACAAAAAAAACCAACATATATCAGTCCATACATTAAAGAAGCTGGATGTTCTGTTGAAACCCTGCATTTCGACTTTCTCCAAAGAGTGCTGCTCAAACCTAAAAAATGAAGTATTTCAACATCGTTTTCTTTCTGCTTTTAGGTTTGTTTTCTTGTAAAACAATTAAAATAGAATTACCCGTTCCGGACTTCAAAGTAGTAGCTGAGGTGAGTGCGCCTGAGCCCTCCTTTCTTTCTCTACAAACAGAATTAGCGCTTAAGCCTTACTTAAAGGCGGCTGATAAAAGTTTAGATAAAAAATTTAGTGGTGGCGAAGATCCTTGTGAAGGGATTCAATATAATTATCACTTTGAACGTGATCCGCTCTCTTTTCAACTAAGGGAGACCGAGGTGTTATGTGATATAGACGGAAGGTTTGACCTAAGCTTGTCTTACTGCCCAGATTGCCAAAATATATTTGGAGAACAACGTTGTATTATTCCGCGTGTTTATGCCTCCTGTGGTGTGGATGAAGCTAAAAGAAAGGTTCATATTTCTTACAAAAGTAAAATCGGCATTACAGAAAATTTCGAGCTGAAGTCTCAAACCAAATTAAATGAATTTAAACTAATTGACCCTTGTGAAATCACGGTTTTTAGATACGACGCAACTCCAACTATCGAAAAAGAAGTTAGGGCCTCCTTGGTTCAACTCGAAAAAGAAGTCGATCGACAATTAGCGGCTGCTCCTATGCGCTCTACAATGATAGAAGTGTGGAAATCGCTACAAGAACCTATTTTAGTTGAGCCTTACGGTTATTTTTACTTGCGGCCACAGCAAATTGGTATTGAAGACTTGGCTTTAAAAAACGAAGGGCAAAAGGCCTATTTTACTACGCAAATGGTTGCTCAACCATTGTTTTCAACAAATGCCATTGACTTACCAAAATCGCGCTTGCCTAAAAACACCCCTCAACCTAACGCGACAAAAACGAGTGTGTTTAATCTGCGAACCGTCGCTTCTTATGATTCAATTAACCGCTTTCTATTGCGCGACTTTGATACACAACAAATCAAAATCACGAATAAAAAATATATCAACATAGATAAAGTACAGATTCTAGGGCCGCAAGGCGAGCGGTTGGTGCTGGCTGTACAGTTTTCTGGGACAAAAAAAGGAACGCTGTATCTAGTTGTTCAGCCTTATATTGACCTTCAACAACATTTAAGAATAAGAGAGGTCGATTATGAATTGCGCACCAAAAGCGTGTTGTTGCACTCTGCCAAATGGATGCTGAATTCTAAACTTAAAGAGCAACTTACTGCTAATGTAGATGTCGATTTAAGTCCACTCCTTTCAGAATCCAAAGCCGCTATTGAACAGCAAATCAATAGTGAAATCACAAAAGGTGTTTGGTTACAAGGAAAAATAGATGAATTAAGTGTTCAAAATTTACTTCTAACCAGCGGACACCTTGTTGTTGACTTGCGCTTAACTGGTGTGTTGAAACTAAAAATAGACTGAGCCGTATAAAGGTTTTGTGAAATTTTTATTCAGCGTTATCTTGTTGTTTTGCGGGGGCTTGTTATTTGGCCAGCGCTCCACATATAATCATTGTTCAGGCGCCGTTTTTGCGCCAGTTGAAGGAAAATTCTCTCTTTCCTTCCTCGGTGATAAAAAATCAAATCAAATTTGGGTGGTGTTTATTGCGCCTAAATCTGGAGAGGTTGAAATAGCAATAACTGCCATTGGTTCTTCTTTGACGGTATCGAAAGGCGTTATCATAAGAAGCAATGCTGAAATTTGTGATTTAACTGAGAGAAAAAATCAAACTATTGATAGTGTCTCTTTTGAATTAAGGGGGAGCGAAAATTTAAGTTTTCACGTAGAAAAAAACGAGTTTGCAAGTTTGTGTTTAACAACTAGTCCTGGTATAAAAGATGACGTTCTTTTTAACTGTAAGTTCAAAGCTGACAACGCACAAGAAGAAGAACATGTAATGAACTTGGTTTACGACAAAACACTACCTACTTACACCCTACTGATCCGCGATGAACAAACATTGACACCTGTCGCGGGTCGCATTTTTTTACAAGGAAGTGCAGAAGTGAGCGGTTCTTATTACGCTTCGAAATTATATATGAACCTCAAACAACCTATCAAAAAGGGCACCATAAAAATTGATGCTCCTGGTTATTTTCCAGTAGAATTTAAAGAACGGAGTATCCCCTTTAATGGTCAAAAAACAGATACCATCCTTTTGCATAAGTTTGAAGAGGGCGAGCTCACGAAGCTAGAGCAGGTTTATTTTAGTGCCGGACTTCCTGAAATTATGGAAGAATCATATGCACAGCTGAATCGTTTACGAGATTTATTGATTTTAAATCCGGGTATTTCTATAGAAATACATGGCCACGTCAACCTAGATGAAAATAGTGCGAAAAAAGCACAAAAATTATCCAAACAGCGCGCCATGATGGTTAAAAAATACCTGATTCAGAACGGGGTGGCTCCGGAACGCTTGTATCCTATTGGATTTGGTTCTTCAAAACCTGTTTATGCTAAACCGCAAGACGAAGAACAAAAAGAAGCGAATCGCCGGGTGGAGATTTTGATCCGTAAAAATTAACAAGAAATCTTAGCTACACGAGTAGCGTGTCTTCCGCCTTCAAAAGCCGTATTTAAAAAACAAGCAACCATTTCTTTTGCTTGTTCTTCTGTTATAAAGCGCGCTGGTAAAGAGATAATATTGGCGTCATTATGTAGTCGTGCCAGTTCAGCAATTTCTGTAGTCCAGCATAATGCACAACGAATTTCTTGGTGTTTATTAGCGGTCATGCTAATGCCGTTTCCTGAGCCGCAAAGAAGAATGCCTATGGTTCCTGGATGAGAGGCTACATGTTGTGCCACAGGATGCGCGTAATCAGGGTAATCAATGCTTGCTTCTGAGAAACAACCGTAATCCTTCACTTCGTGACCTAAAGAAGTAAGGAATTCTATTAATACTTGTTTTGTTTGAAAACCTGCGTGATCTGCACCTATGGGAATAATCATGTTTTTCTTGTAAAATTAAACACTATTTTGAGTTTATACTTATAAACAATAGAAAATAAAAGGCCGCTATAACTCAGTAAACATGTTCATTTTATAAACTTAAGTAAGTTGATTTTCGTTTAAAAGATGTTGAAAAGGAATTATAACGTTTTTTGGATTTCTAGTTGTTTTGTATAAGCTCAAATAAAGTTGATATAACAACTATTTTTAAGCTTTCTTTTTACATAGCTTATGAACGCATTTCACACTTTATAAAGACTTTAAAATTCTTATTTTTTTGAACAACGCGCTACAATAGTTAATTGTGAATTAAAATATAAATACTTATTTATCAATTATTTGCAAATATTTTTACGTTGAAATAATGTTGATAAAACGAGTGTATTCAAGAAAGCAACTAAACGACCACATAATTATACACATATCAACAAGGTTAATAGTAGTAGTAAATTTTTTAGAAATTCTTTTAAAAGAAATATATTAATCTAATTAAAGAGCGCTTTAGCTGTTAATTTTGTACCTAGCAAATGAAGTAGTAGTTTTATCCTATGCAAAATTCATATCACATACTCATTGATCAAATTGATGCTTTTATCAGGAAGTATTATAAAAATCAATTGGTAAGAGGTAGTTTGTTATTTACGTTGTTTTTTCTTCTTGCTTTTTTACTAACTAGTTCTTTAGAATTTTTTGGTCGCTTTCCTGTTCTGGTAAGAGGTGTTCTGTTTTTTGGTTTTATCGTACTTCAAAGTTATTTATTTATCCGTTTTATAGGAATTCCATTAAGCCGTTTATGGGCTTTTGGTAAAAGGATATCACATATACAAGCAGCTGAAATTATCGGTGTTTTTTTCCCTGATGTCGCAGATAAGTTAAAGAACACGATTCAACTTCAACAAGACTTAGAAGGTAATATCGGTAATATTGACCTCATTGCCGCAAGTATATCTCAGCGCGCTAATCAATTGAGTTTAATTTCCTTTGAGTCCGCTATTCAATACAAAACACAGCGCCAGTATCTGAAATACCTCATTCCTGTATTGGTTGGTTTTCTCGGAGTGGCATGGTTTTTACCTCAGATTCTTACTCAAGGCACAACAAGAGTTTTACAATACACCAAAGAATTCAAGGAGCCCAATCCTTATGTTTTTATTCTGAATAAAATCCCAAATAATTTAGAAGAAGGTAGTTCTTTTGAACTCACTGTGAAAGTGAAGCCAGCTCCCGGTTTCAGTAGTTTACCAAAGCAATTATATATCATTCTTGATCAAGGAAAGTTTTTGATGAAACAAGAAAAGAGAAATTCTTTTTCTTTTAAGTTCAATCAATTGCAGAAATCTACAGCTTTTTACCTCACTACAAATGAATTCAATAGTCCACGACAATGGTTGCGCGTAAACCGCAGAGCTTTACTGGGTACCCTGCGCGCACACTGTGTTTTCCCGAAATACCTCAATAAACCCGATCGTACCTATGAAAACACCGGGGATTTAAATTTACCAGAAGGTACAATCGTTCGTTGGGAAATTGCTACAAAGAATACAAGTAAACTACAATTATTATGGCAAAAAACCATAAAAAAGCTTGATCCTGTTTACAGTGAGTTTACCCAAGAATACAGAAATAGTGGGCGTCAGAAATTAGTTCTTACGAACGCACAAACGCTAAAAACTGATACTATAAGTTCTAAAATTGAGGTATTAAAAGATGCTCACCCACTTATTGAAATTCAAGAAGAACAAGATTCAATTTACGATGGGAGGATATATTTTCAAGGTTCAATAACAGATGATTACGGTTTAAGTAGTTTAAAATTTATTTATACCATTGAACAGGAAAATGGCGAGAAGAGAACCCAAAAAGTTGATGTTGAAGCTGTAAAAGGCACGCTTCATAAATTTGACTTTGCAGTAGATTTCAGGCGTGAGAAAATACAGCTAAATGATATCATCACTTATTACTTTGTGGTTTACGATAATGATGGAGTAAATGGACATAAAGCGACCAAAAGTGATTCTCGAACTTATGAATTGCCAAGTTTAGAAGAATTAAATGAGCAGCGCAAAGAGGAGCAAAATGAACAAATCAAAGATTTAGAAGATGTCTTTAAAAAAATGCAGCAGTTTAATAAAGATGTTCAACAATTAAAAAAAGAAACCAACCAGTCAAAGTCTAATAATTGGAATAAACTCAATAAAGTAGAAAAACTACAACAGGAACAACTTCAACTTCAACAACAAATTCAAGAGAGTTTGGAAGAAATGAAACAAAGTACCGATCAAAAAAATCAGCTATCCCCTCTTGATGAACAATTATTAGAAAAACAAGCGCTTCTTGAAGAGTTACTCAAAGAAGTAATGGATGATGAATTAAAAGCACTTTTAGATCAATTAGAGGCATTATTGAAAGAACAAGATAAGGAACAGTCTAAAGATAAATTAGAGCAGTTACAGCAGAGTTCAGAGGATATGAACAAACAATTAGACAGAAGTTTGGAATTATTAAAGAAAATGCAAGTCAATGAGCGCATTGACGACCTAGAAAAAGAATTAAATCAACTGGCTAAGGAACAAGAAGAACTAAAGGATGAAACTCAAAATCTGAGCAAAGAAGAACTTCTTCAAAAACAAAAAGAGCTAAACGAGAAGTTTGAAGATGTAAAGAAGGAACTTAAAGAAGTTCAAGAATTAAATAAAGATTTAGCCCGCCCGCTAGATTTAGATATTTTAGATGCATTGGAACAACAAGTTTCTGATGATTTACAAAACGCAGCACAACAAATTTCAGAAGGTAAATCGAAAAAAGCAGGTGAAAAACAAAAATCTGCAGCTGACGGCATGAAAGCAATGTCTTCTCAACTCAATGCCAAGCAGAATCAATCAAACAAGCAGCAACAAGAAGAAGACATGGAAAGCCTAAGAGCAATCTTAGAAGGGTTAATTAACCTTAGTTTTGATCAAGAAAGAACACAAAAACATTTTGTTAAAATAAGTACTAAAGATCCAGTTTACAGAAAACTCGGCCGACGTCAACAACGAATAAACGACGATACTAAAATCATAAAGGATAGTTTATTAGCCTTAGCAAAAAGGCAACCTAAAATAGCAACATTTATTGATGCAGAGCTAAACACAATTGCAACACAACATAAAGCTACAATAGAAGCTATCGACGATCATCGGAAGAAAGACATAGAAAAACACCAGCAATTAGTAATGACCTCCTATAATAATTTAGCCTTATTGCTAAATGAAGCCTTGCAAGCTATGCAACAACAAATGAATTCAGAAATGCAAGGAAATGGTAGTTGCGAAAATCCAGGAAAAGGGAGGCCTAAATCAGGGCAATCGATGTCATCAGGTGACATGAAAGAAATGCTTAAGAAGCAACTTGAACAAATGCAAAAAGGATCTAACCCGGGTGGAAATAAGCCCGGCTCAAAACCCGGCTCTGCACCAGGTAAGGAGGGCGAAGCTGGTCAGGGTTTACCTGGTTTGGGTTCAAAAGAACTTGCTCGGATGGCAGCGGAACAAACCGCAATTCGCCAGCGTTTAGAGCAACTTAAACAAGAGCTCAATAAAGAAGGAAAAGGACTGGGAAATCAACTCAATCCGCTTTTGAAGGAGCTGGAAGCACAAGAAAAAGATCTTCTTCTTAAACGCGTGAATCCTCAAACGATTCAAAGGCAGAAAGAAATTCTTACGCGGTTGTTGGAAAGCGAGAATGCGATCATGAAACGAGGTTACGAAGAGAAACGCGAATCGCAATCTGCAAAAGATGTAGAAAAAGGTAACCAAATTCGATTTGATGAGTATAAAAGGTCCAAATGGAATGAATTGGAATTAATCAAGTCTATCGATCCGTCTTTGCAGTTATACTATAAACAAAGATCTGATGCTTATTTAAACCAGTGATTTCCCGGATTTTTATCATATGAAAGAAGGTTTTTCCATAGTTACAGAAGTTGTATTACCATCTGATTATCAGTCACTTATAGATGTTGAAAAGATAGTTGGAGACGTTTGTGATGAATTTGGTGTACAAGAAGATGCATTTGGCAATGTTTTGATAGCAGTGTCTGAGGCTGTCAATAACGCGATTCAGCACGGCAATAAAAATAACCCAGAAGCCAAAGTGGAAATTAAGGTTGCCAATCAAGACGATACTTTTTGTATTCAGGTTAAAGATCAAGGGCCCGGGTTTTCTTACCAAGACCTCCCTGACCCAACCGCTCCAGAGAATTTACTCAAGGACAGCGGCCGTGGAGTTTTCTTAATGAAGAATTTAGCTGATGAAGTAGAGTTTCAAAACACAGGAAGCACCGTTAATCTTTATTTTCATAAATGACCACAATCATCAATCTTGGTGTAAAGATTCCTAGTTTTGTTTCTAAGAAAGAACTCAAGCAAGCATTAAAAGACCTTGTACTAAATGAAGGTAAATCACTAAAAGATTTGAGTTTGGTTTTTACCGACGACGAATATTTGTTAGAGGTCAACAAACAATACCTCAATCACGATTACTTCACTGATGTCATCACGTTCGATTATTCTGACTTTCCTGATGTTTCAGGCGACGTCATGATATCATTAGATCGAGTAAAAGACAATGCTCTCTCTATGAATTTGGCATATGAGCTCGAATTTTATAGGGTTGTTTTTCATGGTGTTTTACATTTATGTGGATACAAAGACAAGAAGAAGGAGGATGTTTCGCTGATGAGAGAGAAGGAAGATTTTTATATACAAAGGTTTGTTTCACGTGAAACAAACTCAATTTGAAACTTGTTGTTTCACGTGAAACACAAACACCATGTTAGATAAGTACGACGTAATTGTAGTGGGTGCTGGTCATGCCGGCTGTGAGGCCGCAAATGCAGCAGCGCGAATGGGTAGCAAGGTTTTGTTGGTGACAATGAATATGAACACTATTGCCCAAATGAGTTGTAATCCAGCCATGGGCGGCGTTGCCAAAGGACAAATCGTTAGAGAAATTGATGCGCTAGGTGGAGGTTCTGGTATTGTGAGCGACAAAAGTGCGCTACAATTTAGAATGTTGAACAGGTCGAAAGGCCCAGCCATGTGGTCTCCTCGTACACAAAATGACCGCGTCATGTTTTCTTTAGAATGGCGCTATTTATTGGAACAAAACCCGAATGTCGATTTTTGGCAAGATATGTCTGTGGGTGTTTTAGTTGAACACAACACAGTGGTTGGTGTACAATTATCCATGGGAATAAAAGTTTATGCAACAACAGTCGTGCTTACCAATGGTACTTTTTTAAATGGTTTGATCCATTTAGGAGAGAAACAGTTTGGTGGGGGCAGGGCTGGTGAAAAAGCCGCAACCGGCCTTACAGAGTCTTTAGTTGAATTAGGTTTTGAAGCTGGCCGAATGAAGACCGGAACCCCGCCAAGGGTAGACGGCCGAAGCTTGGATTATGCTAAAATGGAAGTTCAAGATGGCGATGAAAACCCCTCTAAGTTTAGTTATGGAAACACCAGCGCATTAAGCAAACAACTTCCTTGTCACATCGCCTACACCAATACGCACACCCATGAATTGTTGCGCACTGGTTTTGATCGCTCCCCAATGTTTAACGGCGCCATTAAAAGTAGTGGGCCTCGTTATTGTCCAAGTATTGAAGATAAAATATCGCGCTTTGCAGATAGAGACCGTCACCAAATATTTGTAGAGCCAGAGGGTTGGAACACTGTAGAAATCTATGTAAATGGTTTCAGCACTTCTCTACCTGAAGAGGTACAATACGCAGCTTTAAAATCTATTCCTGGTTTCGAGAAAGTGAAAATGTTTCGTCCGGGTTACGCTATAGAATATGATTACTTCCCCCCTACCCAACTCAAGCATTCTTTAGAAACCAAGTTGATCAATAACCTCTTTTTTGCGGGTCAAATTAATGGAACAACTGGTTATGAGGAAGCGGCTTGCCAGGGTTTAATGGCGGGTATAAATGCGCATCAAAAAGCACAAGAAAAAGAGCCTTTTATTTTATCAAGAAGCGAAGCATATATTGGCGTGCTCATTGATGATCTGATTACAAAAGGCACGAACGAACCTTACCGCATGTTTACAAGTCGGGCGGAGTTTAGGATCTTACTCAGACAGGATAACGCGGATGAACGACTTACGCCTTTAGGTTTTGAACTTGGTCTTGCCGACCGAGAAGCACTAGACAAAGTGGAACGCAAGCAGGCGTTAACCAAACAATTGAAAACAAAATTGCGCGAGATCGGAATTAGTCCAGACGAAGCAAACCCCTTGTTAGAGGCAAAAGAATCTGCCCCGATTGGTCAACAAGTTAAGGCGAGCTCTCTTATAACGAGGCCGCATATTTCTTTGTCAGACTTGGTTTCTGTAAGCGCACAAACTGCAACAGCTGTTGCAGAAGTTTTTAACGAAGAGCCACTGGCTGTTGAGCAAACCGAAATACTCTTGAAGTACGAGGGTTATATAGATCGAGAAGAAGAACAAGCACAGAAACACCAGCGTTTGGAAAATTTACAGCTTCCAAATACACTTGATTATACTCAAATTAAAAGCTTGAGTATAGAAGCAAAAGAAAAGCTTTCTAAAATTCAACCAGCTACAATTGGTCAGGCGGCTCGCGTTTCTGGGGTTTCACCAAGCGACATTTCTGTATTATTAGTTCATTTGGGGCGCTAAAATTGATTTTAATGCGTTTTAAACAACGTTTGTGTTGTTTTGGTTGGAATCACCTTGCCATAGCAGAGATAATCCATTAAAACCACCTTTTAAGAAGCGTTTTTTTGAGGAAATAAAGTGAATACAGCTTTTTTACTACCTTTATACCATGTCTCAGCGTCTAGTTCTCTTTATTGATAGTGTACATCCAATTTTAGAGGAAAAACTATCTCACGCCGGTTTTTTATGTCAGCGGCATTTTAAAACCACTTTCGAGGACCTACAAAATATTTTACCACAGGCATACGGATTAGTGATTCGGTCCCGGTTCACAATCGACGAAACATTTTTAGCTTTTTGTCCAAATCTTCAGTTTATAGCAAGATCAGGATCTGGATTAGAAAACATCGATGTTAAACTTTGTGAAGCATTAAACATACGACTCTATAATTCTCCCGAAGGAAATAGAAACGCTGTTGCCGAGCATGCTCTAGGAATGCTTTTGGGTTTAATGAATAAATTGAATAAGGCCCACCAAGAAGTCAGAAATGGTGTCTGGGACAGAGAGGGAAACAGAGGTGAAGAACTCGACGGCAAAACAATTGGCATCATTGGCTACGGAAATAATGGAGCGGCGTTTGCAAAAAAACTAAGAGGCTTTGACGTGAAGGTTTTAGCTTACGATAAGTATAAAACGGGTTTCGGTGATTATTTAGTACAAGAATGTACACTGGAAGCTTTGCAAGAACAGGCTGATGTTTTGAGTTTTCATGTGCCACAGAATAAAGAGACCAAGCATTATTTGAACAGTGCATTCTTGAGTCAAATGGCAAAACCTTTTTATCTTCTTAATCTTTCTAGAGGCAAGGTGGTGGCAACAGCTGCTTTGGTCGAAGGCTTGAAGTCAGGTCAAATCAAAGGAGCCGGATTAGATGTGCTGGAATACGAGCAAAAGAATTTTGAGTCTTTTTTTGATCAAGAGATGCCGGCTGATTTTCAATACCTAGTTGCCGCTGACAACGTGTGCTTAACCCCACATGTAGGAGGTTGGACAACAGAGAGTTATGTGAAACTAAGTAGTGTTTTGGCAGATAAAATTCTTGCCGACGAACTGACTTAATCTTCTTGCCAATCTTCCATAAAGCGGTCGAGTTCTCGACGGTCTTTTTTCGTTGGTTTGCCGTCGGTTAGCCTGTAATTGCGCTGCGACTCTTGATACGCTTTAAGTTTTTCGATTTCTTCAGGTGCCGTGTGGTCTTGTATAAAGTCTTTCACAAGTGGTGCGCCAACACGTTTGTCTAACAAACCAATCACTTTATATTGAAAGCGCGCGCTGTTTTTGAGCAGCACAATGGTTTCACCCACTTTGACCTCGCGTGATGGTTTCACGTGTGCATCGTTTACCAAAACACGGCCCTTTGCGATGAGCTCACTGGCCTGAGAACGTGTTTTGCTAAGGCGAACAGCCCAGATATATTTATCTAAGCGGATTTTCATCGCGTACTTTTTTTGGGAGACCGTTATAGACGAGCTGATACGAATGGTTGATCAGCTCTTTAAGGAGTTGGTCGTCTACGTCGTTGAAGAATTGAACGGTATTCCAGTGTTTGTGATTCATGTGAAAACCAGGAATAATGGCCGCGTATCTTTCTCGCAATTCAAGAGCGTAAGCCGGGTCGCATTTAAGATTGATTCCATCAAAATCCTCAATATCTACTAAGGCGAATATTTTGCCAAAGACCTTGAAAACCAGCGTTTTATTGTCAAATGGAAAGCTTTCGGTAGTGCCGATTTTTTGAATACAAAAGAGGTGAAGCTCTTCTATATTCATGGTGTTTAAGCTAAAACTGGATCTGCTTTGCCTAAGTTCTTCAACATTTTAGTGTGCTCAGAAAGCGCATTGAAAAACGTTTGATAAGAGTGATAAGGCAATTGGAATTCTTTAGCGGTTTGTTCTACAATTTTGGAAATATCTTTGTAGTGAATATGACAAATTGAAGGAAACAAATGGTGTTCAACTTGATAATTTAGACCACCTACATACCAAGAGAATAATTTGGCTTTAGGCGCAAAATTAGCCGTGTTGTATAGTTGACTCACTGCCCAATCGGCCTCGACAACACCAGAATTGTTTGGCATTGGAAACGTAGATGTAGGAACGATGTGTGCGGGTTGAAAGATCATGGCTAGGATAAGACCGCAAATGAATTGCATCATTAAGAAACCAAGAACATTGGTTAACCAACTTGCCCCACCAAAATACATAGGCAAAAACAAAAAGATACCAGTGTAAATCAATTTAAAGAAAACAATTCTGAACATGTGTTGTCCAAAAGTAACACCTTGGGCTTCGATGAGGCCTTTCTTTTTATAGCGATAAGCTTGTTGGTAGTCTTTGGTGAGGTACCAAAAGAGGGTCATCATGCCGTAAAAAAACCAAGCATAAAGGTGCTGAAATCTGTGGATTTTGTGATGCGGTGAGTGTGGCGAAAAACGCAACATGAATAACGGCGGATCGATGTCTTCGTCGTGGTCGGTAACGTTGGTGTATGTGTGGTGAAGCACATTGTGCTGAATGCGCCAATTGCGCGCGCTGCCGCCTAATAAAATCATGACGTTACTCACGAGTGTGTTTACCCATTCTTTGCGGGAATATGCACCATGGTTGGCATCGTGCATCACGGACAAGCCAACGCCCGCCATTCCAAAACCCATAATTGCCCACAACCCATAATAGACGAGCATAGGCAATTCTTGTTTGTACAAGAAACCGTAAGGTGTTAAAAACAAGGTGAGTAGGGCAAAAGTTTTAAAAACCATTGCCGCATTAGCGGTTTTAGAGATGTTGTTGTCCTTGAAGTAAGCATTTACTCTGGACTTCAAGGCTTTATAAAACTCTGTATTGTGTTCTTTGGAGAACTGGACGGGTGCGTAGGTCATTTAGCAATGATTAGGCATCAAAGGTAAGCAAATTTAAATTAGCAAGTCTATTCTGTTAATAGAATTGCTTTATGCCAAACCTTGCAGTGCGCATAGCTTTTTAAAAAGACTATTTTGAGCAGTCAAAGACGCGTAATTACCACGTTCTAAAATCTTTCCTTTTGAAAGCACAATGATTTCGTCAGCGTTTTTAATTGTAGATAAACGATGCGCAATTACAATAGACGTTCTTTCTTGCATGAGGTTCTCAAGCGCTTGCTGCACCAAGGTTTCCGATGCGGTATCTAAAGCAGAGGTAGCTTCGTCGAGAATGAGAATAGCAGGGTTTTTATAGACGGCCCGCGCAATTGCGATGCGCTGTTTTTGTCCGCCAGATAATTTATTGCCGCGCTCACCCAAAATGGTTTGGTATCCATTTTCTAGTTCGGAAATAAATTCATGGGCATTGGCTACTTTTGCTGCAGCAATGATTTTTTCGATAGCTGGGTTGTCATCGCCAAAAGCGATGTTTTGAGCAGCGGTCATATTGAAGAGGATCGATTCTTGACTCACCACCCCAATGAGATTTCGTAAAGATGACAAGCCAAGGTCTCTGATGTCAACACCATCAATTTCAATTGCGCCTTCAGAGACATCGTAAAAACGCTGCAATAAATCCATCAGGGTAGACTTCCCACTACCAGATTCTCCAACAATAGCGACCAATGAGCCTTTTTTAACCGCCCAATTTATATCTTGAAGAACGGGCTGTTCTTGATAAGAAAAACCCACTTGATTGAACGCAATCAAGTTTTTAAAATCCTGGGCTTGAATGCAATCAGGTTTGTTGATGATGGTTTCTTGAGCATGAAGCAAACTGTTGATTCTATCCTGTGAAGCCTGGGCTTTCGTCATGTTGGCCATGTTATTGGAAACACTTTGAATAGGCCTGAGAAATTGGGAGAATACAATGATGTAAGTTAAAAACACCTCGCCGGTCAGCCCAATTTCTTCGCCGTTTAGGATGAGGCGCCCACCAAAATAAACCAAGGCCAGTAAAACGGTGGCGCCAAGTGTTTCGTTCACAAGCGGCGAAAGGTCTCGTTTTCTGAAAACACGCGTCGCAAGTTTTTGGTGTTGGTCGTTTTTTTGTTGAAATGCGCTTGAAATGTAGCCAATTGCATCGAATGCTTTAATGACGCGCACCCCCCCCAAGTGTTCATCCATGGAGGCATAAAGAAAACCAAGTTGTTCTTGTGTTTTTTGGGCGGTTCTTTTGAGGCTTTTGCCAATGCGGGAAATCACAAATGCCGAAACTGGCAACAAGAGCAGTGAAATCAAAGTGAGTTGAGGGCTCATGTAAATGAGCGTAACAAGATTGATGAGTATGGCCAACGGCTCTCTGAAAATAAGTTCCAAAAGACTCACAACCGCAACTTCTATTTCGTTGACGTCGCTGTTCATGCGCGCCATGAGGTCTCCTTTTTTTTCGTTGCTGTGGTAACTCAGCGGAAGTTTCAACGATTTTTCAAATAAAGCCCCCCGAACGTCGCGCACTACAGACATGCGCAACTTGGATTGTGTCCAAACCGCCCCGTACCGAAAAACATTTTTAAGTAAAAATGCTATAAAAACACTTATACATACAAAAAGCAACGCGCCTTTTGGGTCTGTTTTTACAAGAATGTACATTTCGTAATTGTAACTGTCTTTTACAAAATTAACAACCCCCTCAAGCCCACCTTTCCATTTAGGTGCGGTCACAATATTCAATGATGTTTCAGTCCGGAAAATCAGCTGTAATACCGGAACAAATAAGACCAACGAAAGCAAATTGAAGACAACAAACAAGAAATTGAATAGGATGGTTGCCCAAGCAAGGCCCTTGTATTTGAAGGTGTATTTGTATATTTCTTTATAGTAAGACATTGACACAAAGATACATTTTTGTTTAGATGCAGCCCTTCACGGCAAGTATTCTTACCTTTGCATTATGAGTTCAATCCGTCAGCAAAAAATTGAAGCCGTTATTCAGGCCGAACTAGCCGCATTTTTCCAAAGACAGGCAGGAGAGATTTGTTTAGGATCTATGGTATCTGTTACGGTGGTCCGCATTACTTCTGACCTCAGTCTTGCCAGAATTTACCTAAGTATTTTTGCGGGCCCGGACAAACAAGTTGTTTTGGAGAGCATTCAGGCAAACCGCGGCAAAATCCGCTTAGAGGTGGGTAAAAGACTCAAGAATTTGCGCAAAATTCCAGACTTGGTTTTCCACATCGACGATTCTTTAGACTACGCACTAAAAATTGACGAACTCCTCAAGAACTAACTTATCAAAACAGCGTTTTACATAGCGAAACGTTATCTATTTAGTCGTTCTAAGCGCTCGATCGTCAGTATTATTTCAAGAATTTCTGTTGTTGGCATTGCGGTTTGTACAGCCGCAATGGTGATCCTTCTTTCTGCTTTCAATGGCATCGAAGAAATGATTTCCAAACTTTACACTTCATTTGACGCCCCGATAACCATTCAGCACCAAACGCGAAAAACGTTTTTTTTGCGCCAAATAGATTTGGACAAGCTTCAAAAGACCAAAGGGGTAAGTGCTTACAGTAAAGAGTTAGAAGAACTCGTGGTTTTGCGCAAAAACCAACGATGGATCAACGCCAATATGCACGCTGTAGACGCTGAGTTTATTCGACAAGCAAAAGTATCTGCGCACTTGATCAACCATGTGGGCGAGCCATTTTTAAATCAGTCAAATTATGTGTTTTTAGGTGCAGATGTCTTTTCCAAATTGAAACTAGGTTTGGGCTCTGCTCAAAACGACATCCAGATATATGCTCCAAAACGCGGCATGCGAATGAAGTTTGGTAAAACACCCTTTCACGTTCAGCAAATAGACGTAGCTGGCGCCTTGAATTACAATCAAGAATTAAATAGTAATGCCTTACTTTGGAATTATACTGCCGCCACCGAACTCTTTGGTCAAGAAGGTTCCGTGACACGCCTTCATATTTATCCTGAGCAAAGCGCCAGTCCCGATGAATTGAAGTCGGTTCTTCAAGCACAACTCGGCTCGGATTTTTTGGTTCGTACACAATTTGAAAAAAACGAGCTTATCTATAAAACGAGCAGATCAGAAAGACTTGTTGTCTTCATTATTTTGCTATTCGTTTTTGTTTTGGCTTCTTTTAATTTGATAGCAACGCTCACCATGCTCATCCATGAAAAACAAGCCAATTTGCAAATTTTAAAAGCCATCGGCATGACTCCGCAAAACCGCTTTCAGATTTTCTTTTTTGAAGGCATGTTATTGTCTTTTTTAGGGGTGCTCATTGGTTTGGTTTTTGGTTTGCTCATTTGTTGGTCACAGCAATATTTTGGTTGGTTAATTGTGCCCGGAGCCAACGTTCCATTTCCAATTGTCTTTAAGTTGGCAGACTTCACAAGCATACTATTCGCTTCCAGTGTATTAGCCTTTTTGTTTACTTATTTTCCGGTTCGCTTTTTATTGCGCAGGTCTTAGATTAATAGCGCTAAAATAATTTTGAGCTTTTCACGAGCGTTTCAAATAAAATCTCGTATATTTGCGCCCGAATTTAAAAGACAAATGATGTCATCAATCAAAGGAAAAATCTCTCAAGTAATCGGCCCGGTTGTGGACGTCCGATTCGAGCGCGGCACTGCGCTACCAAACATTTATGATGCATTGGAAGTATACAAAACTGACGGCACTCGCGTCGTTTTGGAAGTTCAGGCTCACGTTGGAGAAAACGCGATTCGCGCTATCTCTATGGATTCCACCGATGGTTTTACCCGCGGAATGGAAGTTGTTTCTACTGGTATTCCAATCAAAATGCCTACTGGCGACCGCATCAAAGGCCGCTTATTTAACGTTGTTGGCGAGGCTATCGATGGCATCAACACCATGGACAACGCGGACGGTTTACCAATCCACAGAGAAGCCCCAAAATTTGATCAATTATCTACAGCTACTGAAATCCTTTTCACTGGTATCAAAGTAATCGACCTTATCGAACCTTATGCAAAAGGTGGTAAAATTGGTCTATTCGGAGGTGCGGGTGTAGGTAAAACAGTACTTATCCAAGAATTAATTAACAACATCGCAAAAGGCCACGGTGGTTTATCCGTATTTGCAGGTGTAGGTGAGCGTACCCGCGAAGGAAACGACTTACTTCGCGAAATGTTGGAGTCAGGTATCATCAAATACGGTGACGACTTCATGCATTCCATGGAAGAAGGTGGTTGGGATCTTTCTAAGGTAGACCTCAACGAAATGAAAGAATCAAAAGCAACATTTGTTTTTGGACAAATGAACGAGCCTCCAGGAGCACGTGCGCGTGTAGCCCTTTCAGGTCTTACTATTGCAGAATATTTCCGCGACGGTGATGGCGAAGGACAAGGAAAAGACATCCTTTTCTTCGTAGACAACATCTTCCGCTTTACCCAAGCTGGTTCAGAAGTATCTGCACTACTTGGTCGTATGCCATCTGCTGTAGGTTACCAACCAACACTTGCTACCGAAATGGGCGCCATGCAAGAGCGCATTACCTCTACTAAAAACGGTTCCATTACTTCGGTACAAGCGGTATACGTACCTGCCGATGACCTTACCGACCCGGCTCCGGCAAATACCTTTGCCCACTTAGATGCCACAACGGTACTTTCTCGTAAAATTGCCGAGCTCGGAATCTATCCTGCGGTTGACCCACTCGATTCAACTTCGCGTATCCTAACGCAAGAAATCGTTGGAGAAGAACATTACAACTGTGCACAGCGCGTTAAATTGACTTTGCAACGCTACAAAGAACTTCAAGACATCATCGCTATCTTAGGTATGGATGAACTTTCTGAAGAAGATAAAATGATTGTACACCGCGCACGACGTGTACAACGTTTCTTATCACAGCCGTTCCACGTTGCTGAGCAATTTACAGGTATCCCAGGTGTCCTCGTAGACATCCAAGACACCATCAAAGCCTTCAACGACATCCTCGATGGCAAGTACGACAAATACCCAGAAGCAGCCTTCAACCTTAAAGGAGGTATCGAAGATGTAATTGCCGCTGGTGATAAAATGTTAGCCGAAGTTTAGTCATGATATTAGAAATCATCACACCAGAAGTAAGCCTTTTTAAAGGAGAGGTGAGCAGCGTGAGTCTTCCGGGGCTAGACGGTGTTTTCCAGGTTTTAAATAACCACGCACCAATTATTTCTTCTTTGAAAAAAGGTGAGTTGCGTTTTGAGACAAGCACTCCAGTTGAACCCAATGCACACCTTGAGGTGTCAGGTACTTCGGTAAGTGTCCAAATCAAAGGCGGTGTGGCTGAACTCAACAACCAAAAATTAATCGTTTTAGCTGAATAAAACAGTCACAACAATACACAAAAAGGGAATGGTTTCACCACTCCCTTTTTTTATGACATTTTAAGCAAAACTTTGTGTATTTTCGTTTTACTAAATGAGCTCTATTAACAACCTTGATTTACAGAATATTCCGCGTCACGTAGCTTTCATTATGGATGGCAACGGACGCTGGGCTAAAAACAAGGGCCAACACCGCTTATTTGGCCATGCCGCTGGGGTAGAATCCGTAAAGTCTGTCATTCAAACCGCTCGCGAACTCGGCGTTTCTTACCTCACTCTTTATGCTTTTTCAACTGAAAACTGGGCGCGCCCAAGTGAGGAAGTCGAAGGTTTAATGAATTTACTTGTCGACGCCATTGCAAATGAAGTAGACGAAATGCATGCCAATGGTGTGCGTTTACTTACTATTGGTGATATACAAGGGCTCCCAGGTAATTGCTATGCGTCTTTACTGTCGACAATGGATAGAACCAAAGACAACACAGCACTTACTTTGGTATTAGCCCTCAATTATTCGGCACGACAAGAAATCATCAAAGCCGCCGCCGCTGCCCACCAACTCATACAAGACGGACAACTTACTAGCACTGATCTCTCAGAACAAGTTTTTTCGTCATTGTTGCAAACCAAGGACATTCCAGACCCCGAACTGCTCATTCGAACAAGTGGCGAATGCCGCATTAGTAACTTTTTGCTTTGGCAATTGTCTTACACAGAGTTGCTTTTTACAGATATCCATTGGCCTGACTTCCGTCGCGATGCATTTATTGCGGCAATCGCTGATTTTCAGAAGAGAGAGAGGCGCTTTGGTATGGTATCTGAACAAATTCAAACCACTAAATGAATAAAATACTCTTTTTAATGCTGTTGTTTTGTGCTGGTATCACGCTAGCCCAAACCCCAAATAACCTAGGTGGCCTGGATTTCGATTATGCGAACCCACAAACTTTTGAAATAGGCCCTGTGCGGGTCATTGGTGCCGACAACTACGATCATCAAGCCATCAAGCTAATTGCGGGGCTGCGCACCGGACAAAAAATCACTTTACCTAGCCAGCAAATTAACAAAGCAATACAGAATTTATGGGCAGAGGGCTTGTTTTCAGACGTAGCCATTTATGCGGAGAAAGAGGTTGGGGGCATTGTTTATTTAGTAATTGAACTCAGCCCTAGACCAAAACTCTCTAAGTTCAGATTTGTAGGGGTCAACAAACGCGAAGCCGACAAGCTCCGAGAGGAAATTTCACTTTATGCGGGCAAAACGATTACCGAAAATCTCGTTTTTGAAACCAACAACAAGATCAGAGGTTATTACCGCGACAAGGGCTTTTTAAATGCAAAGGTTCAAATCAATCGTCAACTCGACACCCTTATAAATAATTCCGAGATCTTTATTATTGATGTAAATAAAGGGATCAAGGTGGGGATCAAAGAAATCGAATTTGTGGGCGTTACTTCTGTCCCTATTTGGAAGCTGCGTATGGCCATGAAAGACACCAAACAAAAAGGCCCGCAGCGTTTGTTCAAGCGTTCTAAGTATACAGAAAGCAGCTATTCAACAGATAAAACCGCTTTGCTTGCCAAATTCAATGCAGAGGGTCTGCGCGATGCTGCTATTGTTCGCGACTCTGTTTATATGCTCGACGACAAAAACATGAAAATCCGCATTGAAATCAATGAAGGAGAAAAGTATTATTTTGGAGAAATTGAATGGATCGGCAATTCCAAATACAGATCGAGCTTTTTAGATACCGTTTTAGGCATCAAGCCAGGCGACCTCTACAATAAAGACCTCTTTAATCAGCGTCTTTATGGCAATGGAGACGGACGCGATATTTCATCGCTATACATGGATCGCGGCTATTTATTTTTCCAAATTTCACCAGTAGAAACTGGTGTTAAAGACAACAAAATCAATCATCAGGTAAGGTTAATCGAAGGAAAAGAAGCGCATATTGGAACGGTTACCATTCGGGGCAATACCAAAACCAACGACCACGTCATACTGCGCGAGATCCGCACCAAGCCAGGCGATTTATTTAACAAGGCCGATATCATGCGTACGCAGCGAGAATTAGCCCAGCTTGGCTTTTTTGACGAGCAAGGTTTTCAGGTGAATCCAAAACCGAATCCAGCGAACGGAACGGTCGATATCGAATATGTAGTTGCAGAGAAGTCTAGCGATCAAATTGAACTTTCTGGTGGTTATGGAGGCGCGGGCCCGAATACTTCAGGGCGTGTGATTGGCACACTCGGTTTGTCTTTCAATAACTTTTCTACCAAGAACTTTTTCAAAAAAGATGCTTGGAGCCCATTGCCGGGGGGCGATGGTCAGCGCTTGACTATTCGCGCGCAGTCCACCGGGCGCTTTTACCAGGGTTATAATTTCTCGTTCACAGAGCCATGGCTAGGCGGCAAGAAGCCAAACTCCCTGACTTTTTATGTAACGAACTCCTCTATTTCAACTAACGGCTTGTTGCGTACCAACCCCGACTACAACGGCATCTCTATTTCTGGTGCGGGTGTAGCCATGGGACGCCGCAAAAAATGGCCAGATGATTATTTTGTTGCTTCTTACGAACTTTCTTACCAATACTATGACGTTCAGAAATATTCATTCTTCCCGCTGTTCCAGAATGGCTTCGCGAATGACATCTCACTCAAGTACACATTACAACGCAGCTCGGTAAGCGCGCCAATTTACCCGCAAAACGGCTCTAATTTTACGTTTTCTGCTAAAGCAACCGCGCCATATTCGATGTTTGGTCCAGAAAAAGACTATTCAAACATGTCGCAACAAGACCGCTACAAATACCTAGAATATTTCAAATTGAAGTTTACGGGTGAGTGGTATACACCATTGAGTTCAGACAAGAAGTTAGTTCTCATGTCTAGGTTTGGCTTTGGCTATATGGGCGCTTACAACAAAGCGAAGGGCATTTCTCCTTTTGACCGATTTATTATGGGAGGAAGCGGCTTAACCGGAATGGGAGCGAATCAAATTGGTGGTCGCGAAATCATTGCGTTGCGCGGTTATGAAGACCAAACCATTTCTTCCGCTGGAGGCGATCCAATTGTTGCCAAATATACGCTTGAATTGCGCTACCCAATCTCCCTTAACCCACAAGCTACATTCTATGCCCTTTCTTTCTTAGAGGCGGGTAATACCTATCCGAGCTTTGACAAATTCAATCCGTTTAATGTGAAACGCACTGCTGGTGTAGGTATACGGGTGTTTTTACCGATGTTTGGTATGTTAGGTTTGGATTACGGGCTTGGTTTTGATCAAATGGATTCATGGGCCAGTGGTTTTGGCAAAGGTTCAGACCTCGACATTAGCACTAAAGGTTATTATCCGAAACTTACCTTCACCATAGGTATGAACCTCGGAGAATTGTAGCATTGACAATAAATTGGTAACTTCGTCGTTCTAAGCACGCAAATGAAACACATGAAATACTTCGCGCTACTTATTTTGGTTTTTGGCATGCGATTTGTCAGTGCTCAGACCTACGCTTTTATCGACTCTGACTACATTCTTGAAAATGTACCAGAATACACAGAAGCAAAAGAACGCCTAGACAAAATGGCTGAGCGTTGGACCAAAGAAATCGAAGACCGCTACGCGACGATCAAAGACTTAAAAAGCAACTTTGACCGCGAAGAGGTACTCCTTCCAAAAGAGGAAAGAGAAAAGAGAAAAGTTGAAATTGAGAAACTTGAAAAAGAAGCAATTGACCTCCAAACTCAACATTTTGGGTCAAACGGCGATTACTTCCAAAAGCGTCAAGAACTCATTAAACCAATACAAGACCGCGTCTTTACTGCCATGAAAAAAGTGGCAAAAAGAGAAGGTTACGCCTTTGTGTTTGATAAAGCAAACCAAAGCAACTTACTATATGCAGAAAAAGAATTCGACATCTCTGATGAGGTACTCGAAGAAATGGGAATAACTAAATAAATATATAAAATGAAAAATGTAATACTCGGGCTTTTTGTTGTCATCGGATTCAGCACTTTTGCTCAGACCAAAATCGGCCATGTAGACTCTCAAAAACTTTTAGATACTTTACCTTCGCGCAAAGATGCTATCAGAAAAATTGACTCCATGAAAACTGCCGGTATGGACGAACTCCGTATCATGGACGCTGATTTTCAAAAAGCTTATCAAGATTACATGACCAACCAAGCGAGCAAGTCTCCAGCTGAACGTCAAATCATTGAAGGTCGTTTGATGCAAAAACAACAAATGTTAGAAGCCACCCAAGCATCTTTAGAAGAAGGCCTTCAAATTGTGAGCGAAGAATTGAACAAGCCAATTTTAGATCGCGTTCAAAAATCAATTGATATTGTTGCAGAGCGCAAGAAGTTGAATTATGTATTGGATGTTTCGGCTACCATGTACTCAAAAGGTGGTATTGACATCACAAGCGAGGTCATCGTTGAGTTACTTTTACTCGACGCTGCAGCGAAAAAATAAAACAGTACTTTCTGAAATATAAAGGGCAGCCATTGGTTGCCCTTTTTTCGTTAGTTTTGAAGCGTGGAAAAGCAAGGTCCAATAGGCGTTTTTGACTCAGGCTACGGTGGTTTGACCGTTTTAGCTGAGCTGCGCAAGAAATTGCCCCATCATGACTTCATTTATTTTGGCGATAACGCAAGAGCGCCCTATGGAAACCGTTCGTTCGATGTTGTTTATGAATTTACACTTGAGGCGGTCAAATTTCTATTCGAACAAGGAAGCCCGTTGGTCATTTTAGCGTGTAACACTGCTTCTGCAAAAGCACTCCGGACAATTCAACAAAAAGACCTGCCTCTAATTGCGCCAAATAACCGCGTTCTTGGCGTTATTCGGCCAAGCACAGAAGTGCTCGGAGAACGCACTAAAACGGGTCATGTTGGCGTTTTGGGAACCATAGGCACCATCGCCTCTCAATCTTTTCCAATAGAGTTGTCCAAATTTGCTCCTGACACGGTTGTGCATCAGCATGCTTGCCCCATGTGGGTTCCGCTTATTGAGAACCAACAACACGAGCATCCGGCTGGCCAGCAATTTATTTACGAAGATGTCCAGGCGATTTTAGCGCAGAGCTCGGAAATAGACACCCTCTTATTGGCTTGTACGCACTATCCAGTTTTGCAACAGCAAATAGAAATGTTGGTTGGACCAACTATTCAAGTGGTGCCCCAAGGCCCAATTGTTGCAGAAAAACTAGAAAGTTATTTGTTTGCACATCCGGAAATGGAAGCACGTTTATCTAAAAATGGTTCGGTTGCGTATTTTACCTCTGAAGCAACGGCGGTCTTTAACGAGCGTGCAAAATCCTTTTTAGGAGATCAAGTAAACTCGGTTCACCACAGTTTTTAGATTTCAACCAATTTTTTTATTTAGGTTAATTAACCTTGCGGCTCATACTGGTGAGTAGCGCTTCGTTGAGTGATTTTTGGTGTTCTGGATGAGCGGCATAGTAGCGCAGGCTTTTTTCAAATGCAGCACGGGTACAACCAACTTTTTGAAGTGTTTTGTTGACCGATGCATCTAAAGCTTTCTTGTACTGACTCGGCACGCCAAACTTGCTTTGGTAATGGGTTTCGATGATGGTAATTTCTTCGACTAAATGGCTCATCTTATCTAGTGGTAAAATACCAGATGGCAACTTGTTTTGGGAACAAGCATACAGAAATAGGAGCAAAAAGAAAAGCGAAAGCTTTTTCATCGGGGAACAAACATAAGGCGTTTACCTAAGCCACTTTCAATAACTTGGTTATTTGCATACACACAATTGCCGTTGACATAAGTGCTGTGAATATGATGTGAAAACTGGTGTCCTTCAAAAGGTGACCAACCACATTTGTAAAGCAGGTTGTTTTTGTCAACAGCTGCACCAGGTGTTGGTGCTACAAGTACTAAATCGGCTGCGTAGCCCTCTCTTATATAGCCGCGCTCTTTAATGCGAAATAAAGTAGCTGGTGCATGTGCCATTTTTTCAACGACCCGTTCCAGGGTAATTTTTCCCTCTTTAACTTTATCTAACATTGCTAACAAGGCGTGCTGCACAAGTGGCCCACCAGAAGGTGCAGAACTGTAAGCTTGTGCTTTCTCTTCGCTTGTGTGCGGCGCGTGATCTGTTGCGACTACATCGATGCGGTTGTCTAGCAAGGCCTCCCAGATACCGTCTCTGTCTTCAGCCGTTTTTACTGCTGGGTTCCATTTGATGAGGTTGCCTTTGGTGAGGTAGTCTGCATCTGAGAACCACAAGTGGTGTATACATGCCTCAGAGGTTATCTTTTTTTGTTCGAGAGGAATAGAGTTGTCGAACAGTTGAGTTTCTTTGGCTGTAGATATATGAAGCACATGTAAACGCGCGTCATACTTTTGAGCAAGCGCTACGGCTTTAGAAGAAGATAGATAGCATGCTTCTTCGCTGCGGATGAGTGGATGCGCACTTACCGGGATTTGATCGGCATACTTTTCTTGAAAAGCAGCGAGATTTGCCCTAACGGTGTGTTCGTCTTCGCAGTGGGTAGCTATGAGCGCCCCCACGCGCGAAAAAAGCCCCTCTAAGACACTTTCTTTGTCGACTAACATGTTTCCTGTAGACGAGCCCATGAACACCTTTACACCGCAAATTTTTCTGGTGTCTGTTTGAAGAACTTCTTCGAGGTTGTCATTGGAAGCCCCCATGAAAAAAGAATAGTTTGCGATCGCGTTTTGAGCTGCAATTTGATATTTGTCTTCGAGTAATTCTTGGGTAAGCGCATTTGGAACTGTATTTGGCATTTCCATGAAGCTCGTGATGCCTCCAGCGACAGCAGCCCTAGACTCAGTATATATATTGCCTTTGTGGGTGAGGCCAGGCTCGCGGAAATGAACTTGGTCGTCAATACAGCCGGGAAGGATTAGTAAACCACTTGCGTCAATCTCCTGAACGGCTTCATTGACTGTAATTTGAGCAGCAATTTTTTCAATTGTCCCGTTTGATATGAGGATGTCGGCATTTATTTTTTTGCCTTCGTTGATGATGGTTCCGTTTTTGATGATCGTTTTCATTTCCATTTCATTTTGCGCATTTGCCAAACGCCAAAAAAGGCTTCTTTGAAAATACCAGTACTCATTTTGGATTCGCCAATAACTCTATCTACAAAGGTGATCGGGATTTCTTTGACTTTAAAGCCGAGTTTGACGGCGGCGTATTTCATGCAGATTTGAAAAGCATAGCCTTTGAATGGAATGCGATCTAAAGGAATTTGCTCGAGTACTTTATGATGGTAACATTTAAACCCTGCGGTGGTGTCTTTGATATTGATCCATAAAATGAGTCGAACGTATACACTTGCAAAATAGCTCATTAATATACGCTTGACAGGCCAATTTTTAACCTTTCCACCGCGCACATAACGAGAACCAATAGCGCAATCAGCGCCATTTTCACATGCGGCAACAAGTCGAGGTAGGTCGGCGGGGTTGTGCGAGAAGTCGCAATCCATTTCAATAATGTAGGTGTAGTCGCGGTCTAGGGCCCATTTAAAGCCATGAATATAGGCCGTTCCTAAACCTAACTTTCCTGGCCTTTTTTCTAGGAAAACAGTAGGGTGTTTTTCCATGAGGGCTTCTATTTGGGCAGCCGTTCCGTCGGGAGAATTGTCGTCGATAAATAGTATATGATAACCCTGTTGTAGTTCCATAACGGCCAAAATCATTTTAGAAATGTTTTCGAGTTCGTTATAGGTAGGAATAATAATAAGGGTTCTGGGGCTGGCCATGTCTAATTTGAACGAAATTAAAGAAGAAAAGTGACAAAAAAAAACCGCCACATGGACGGTTTTTCAATTGTTGTAGTAAAAGACTATGCTTCTTCTTCTTCTTCGTCGTCTCCGGCGTCAGCACCTTTAACAGCTCCACGAGCCATTTTGACTGAAACAACCACTGCGTTTGCAGGGTCTAGGAACGTAACACCAGGAATTTGAATGCTGTTTACGCGAATAGACTGACCAATACGAAGTTTGGTGATGTCTAAGGTAATAGCATCTGGCAATGCACTAGGCAAACCAATACATTGTAACTGACGGAAAACGGTCATGAGTTTACCACCAGCCATAACACCACGAGATGAACCAGTGATGCGAACAGGAAGTTTAACACGAACCTCTTTGTTTTCGTCAAGTTCGTAGAAATCGACGTGTTGAATGGTGTCTTTAGTTGGGTGTTGTTGCAACTCGCGAATGATACCTACCGCTTTTTTACCTTCGATGTCGAGGGCAACCTGAAATACATCAGGAGAAAAAACGATTTTGTCAATTGCTGTTCGCTTTACTGCGAAGTGAGTTTGCTCACCTTGTCCGTAAAGCACACAAGGAACTAAGCCTGCATTGCGCAAAGCCGTAGCATCCTTTTTCCCTACGTTCGCTCGGAGCGAACCGCTCAAATGTGCTGTTTTCATGTTATATATTTAATTAAGAGATTACAAAATGTGAACTGATCGATTCGTTGTTGACCAAGCGCTTAATGACATCTGCGAAGAGGTCTGCAACACTTACCACGCGAATTTTGTCGCTGTGTTTGTGGAGTGGAATGGTGTCGGTCACGATGAGTTCGGTGAGTTTAGAAGCGTTGATACGCTCAAATGCTGGCCCACTTAAAACGGCGTGGGTTGTAAATGCACGAACACTTTTGGCGCCTTTTTCGATGAGTAGGTCTGCTGCGGTGGTGAGTGTGCCTGCGGTGTCGCACATGTCGTCGATGATCACAACGTCTTTGCCCATGACATCGCCAATGACGGTCATTTCGGCAATTTCGTTTGCTTTTTTGCGGTGTTTGTGGCAAAGTGCCAAGCCGCAGTTTAGATTTTTGGCGTAGGAGTTGGCGCGTTTTGCACCCCCGGCGTCAGGAGCTGCAACCACTAAATTTTGTTGATCGAGTTTTGCAACTTCTTTAAGAAAAAGTGTTGAAGCAAATAGGTGGTCTACGGGAACCTCGAAAAAGCCTTGGATTTGGTCTGCGTGGAGGTCCATGGTCATGACGCGGTCTACGCCTGCAGCCATGAGCATGTTGGCGACAAGTTTGGCGCCAATTGCTACCCTTGGTTTGTCTTTGCGGTCTTGACGCGCAAAACCAAAATAAGGAATAACAGCAATGATTTTTCTTGCGGAAGCGCGTCTAGCGGCGTCGACAAGTAATAAAAGTTCAAATAAGTTTTCGGTAGGGGGCATGGTAGACTGCACGAGGAAAACATCTTGACCTCTTACTGTTTCTTCGAAAGATGGTTGGAATTCACCATCGGAAAAAACACTAACATTGACGTCGCCCAAAGCTGCGCCAAATGATTTAGCGATGTTGGCTGCGAGTTGTTCGGAAGCCCTGCCTGCAAAGATTTTTACGCCCACGATACTTAAAATTGGATGCAAAGGTAAGGAATTAAGAACTAATTTTGTAATACAATGAGTCAAAAGCTACAATATTCCTTGTTCAAACGCCTTTTCGCATTTGCCAAGCCCTATAAAAAATACCTAGTTGTAGCTGTGAGCGCAACAATTTTGTTAGCTGCGCTATCACCCTCGAGGCCCTACGTTATCGGCCAGATCATCGACCGCTACCTTTTAAAAGACAAGGATCCCAACATGTTGCTACTTGGGTCTTTACTTGTTTTACTCATGCTTTTGCTTGAAGCAGTGCTTCAGGTGGTAGGGACTTATTTTTCAAATTTACTTGCCCAGTCAGTCATTCGAGACCTGCGTCAAAAGGTTATCCGCCATTTTATGAAGCTGCGCGTATCGTATTTTGATAAGAATCCGGTTGGGGCAATGGTGACTAGAGTTGTTTCGGATATGGAAGCAATTACGGAGGTGTTTTCTTCGGGCATGATGGATATAGCTGCCGATTTACTGTCGTTGGTGCTCATTATAACCTTCATGTTTTTAACAGATTGGCAATTGGCACTAATGACATTATTGCCTGTGCCCATCCTGATTTTTGCAACCCGCATCTTTGCGCGTTCCATGAAAACGTCTTTTCAGCAAGAAAGACAAGCCGTCACAAAGCTCAACACATTTGTTCAGGAAAGACTCACCGGCATGAGCCTTGTTCAATTATTTAATCGCCAAAAACAAGAGGCGGGTCATTTTGATCAAATCAATGCCGAGCACAGAGCAGCACATATCAAAGCCGTATGGGCAAATTCAATTTTTTTCCCTGTCGTAGAACTGCTCAGCTCTTTGTCAATTGCCGCCCTACTTGTATGGGGAGCATTACAAGCAGAAGGCAAAACAGATGCACAAATCCAAAATATGTTTGGCGAGTTATTCGCTTTTGTATTTTGGATCAGTCAGCTGTATCGCCCCATCAGGATGTTGGCCGACAAATTCAATGTACTGCAGCGTGGAACAGTTCGTGCTGAACGCATTTTTGCTGTTCTCGATGAACAAACAGATGTTCAGGATAAGGGCAGCCTCACAAAGGTAGATTTCAATCAAAATTTGCGCTTTAAAGACGTCAGTTTCTCTTATGTTGCCAACCAACCTGTTATTGCAGACCTGAATTTAGACATCAGCTATGGTCAAACCATTGCAATTGTAGGCGCTACTGGTTCTGGCAAAACTACGCTTGTCAATTTGTTAGGTCGTTTTTACGAACATCAATCGGGCCAAATATTAATTGGTGAAGTCCCGATTGAAGCAATTGAGCTGCAAACGTTGCGCAAGAATATTGCCATTGTTCTTCAGGACGTATTTTTATTTTCCGACACCGTTTTTAACAATATCACCTTGGGTGACCCATCTATTACTTTGGAACAGGTGATCAAGGCTGCAAAAGAAGTTGGCGCACATGATTTTATTAGTGCGCTACCCGAACAATATGCGCATAAAATTGGCGAAAGAGGAGGAACGCTTTCTACAGGGCAGCGCCAGCTATTGGCTTTTATTAGGGCCTATGTTTATCAGCCTTCCCTATTAATTCTAGATGAGGCCACATCAAGTGTCGACAGCGAAAGCGAGTTATTGATTCAGCGCGCAACTGAAAAACTCACTGCTGGCAGAACCTCCATTGTTATTGCACACCGTCTTTCAACAATTCGTCAGGCTGACCGCATTATTGTGATGGAAAAAGGCCGCATTATTGAACAGGGCACCCACGACGAGTTACTCGCTTTGGATGGCCATTATAAAAATTTGTCTGACAGACAATATTTCAATCAGGAAGCATGAAACGTTTCAAAATAGGCGGAGTGCCAGAACATTTTAACCTTCCGTGGCGACTTGCCATTGAAGAAGGCAAGTTCAAAGCTGCAGACATTGAACTCCATTGGTCCGACATGACAGGCGGAACCGGTCAAATGATCAAAGGACTTCAGGCGGGATCCTTGGATATAGCCGTTCTTTTAACAGAGGGCATAACCCGCGCAATTTTAAAAGGTTTGGACGCCAAGATTATTGCTGTTTATGTGCAAAGCCCGTTGTGCTGGGGAATTCACGTCCCTGTTAATCAGTCTATTCAAGAGTTAAAGGACCTCGATAGCGCCACTTTTGCTATTTCAAGAGAGGGCTCTGGCTCACATTTAATGAGTTATGTTCTCGCTCAACGCGAAGGTTGGGAGTCAAGTTCACTGTCATTTGAAGTTGTTGGCGATGTTTATGGCGGCCTTTGGGCGCTCAGTCACGGAGAGGCTAATGGCTTTCTTTGGGAGAAATACACCACTCAGCCTTTTGTAGACCAAGCCAAATGCAAGCGCATTGGGGAAGTTTACACGCCCTGGCCTTGTTTTGTAATCGCCGTAAGAAACGAAGTATTGCAGTCCGACGAAGCCCTTTTAAAGATGGTTTTATCGATTGTCCAAGCGCGCGCGGCGCAACTCAAGCAAGCACCTGACTCACCTGAGGTACTTGCCTGGCGCTACGCGTTAAAAAAAGACGAAGTAGCCGCTTGGTTGAGCGAGACAGAATGGTCCAACTCGTCGGTTTTAGAAAGTTCCGAACTTCAAAAAACCGTTGAAACATTACTCGAATTGGAATTAATCAGTTCGGAAGAAGCAAAAGATTGGCCTACAAAATTGCTCGGATGAGGCTGAGGTTAGGATTTTTCTTTTTAAGCATTGCTTTTTTGGGTCTTGGGCAAGGCCTTGATTTAGGCACAATAACATATGCGCCACCTTGGGTAGCAAACCTCAGTAGTCCTTACAACGAAACTTCGGGTTTGGTTTTTATCAGTGACACGATTTTATCAATCAACGACAGCGGGAACACACCTTCAGTGCATGCCTTGCGCGCGTCTGACGGCGCTCATGTGCATAGTTGGACCGTAACAAATGCACAAAATCAAGATTGGGAAGCGTTGACGCAAAGCCCCACTCATTTGTTCATAGCTGATGTTGGCAATAATGTTGGCAATCGCTCTTCGTTAGCTATTTACAGCATTGCAAAAGCGGAACTAAACACAAATGACGCCATCCTTTTGGCGCAAAAGCAAACGTTTAAATTTGCAGACCAGCCTGTATCGGGCTTACAAGTGAATGCACATAATTACGACTGCGAAGCCGTGTTCTATTGGCGTGATTCTCTGCACTTATTTTCAAAGAATTGGGAAAACTTATGGACAAGGCATTATGTGTTGCCTCTTACTTGGCAAGACACGCTGGTGATATCTCCCGTTGATTCATTTGAAGTGAATGGGCTGGTGACCGATGCGGCAATTGACCCCAGCGATGGTCATTTCTTTTTATTGGGCTACAAAAAGGAGCTGAGTGGGTTATACAGTTCGTTTATGTATCGTTTTTTGAATCAGGACGATTTGTTTTTTGCTTCGGATTATCAACGCATCGAGCTGGGGTCAACCTTAAATTTAGCACAAACAGAAGGCATATGTGTGTCGGGTGCGGCCAGCGGGTATGTGAGTGGAGAACAAATTGTTTCGGTTCTTACAATTGCGCCAAAACTTCATTCCTTTAACTTTTCAAATTTATCAGCCGTCTCAAATGGGAAGAACCCAACTATTTATTTTCATATCCACACACTTTATATTCCTCAGGAGCTTTTGTCTGATTATAAGCTTTTGGATACAAGCGGCAGAATAGCGACAAGTTGGGTTGAAGGAAAAAATCACCAAGATTTAACTAAGTTGAAACCAGGAACATATTACCTAATTGGGCCAGGTTTTCGTCGTACTTGGGTGAAAACCAATTAAATAATTAAGGCAGTTGTTCTTTGCGCATCTGTACTTGCTCAGTAATTGACGCCCTTTGTTCATTTGCCTTGAAACAAGTCTTCAATTGAATTATATTCATAGAACTAAACTTTGCAGTATGATTCCACTTATACCTCAATTCGACAATAATTTTTGGTGGGCAGTTGCAGCAGTGCTGGCAATTGCAAGCATTATTTTTGCAGTTTTTTTGATGGACCGCAAAAACTAAAAGCTCTTCAGTGCCCGCTGAACTTCATGATCATGAATATTCATGACTTGATAGTAGCCGTTCTCTAAGAAAAGATGTCGGGCAATTTCTGCCTTGAGCAACTGCTTTATATTTTCTTTGCTATGTAAAAACTCGTTGCGTTGTAAACGCACGTTGAATTCTTTAGCGGCGAACGTTGTAAATTTAGTCAGGAGTTGGTCCGTGACTTGAAACTGCGTTAGATATTGCTGAAGGCTGTAATTTAGATCGACCTGATTGAGGTAGTCAAAAGCAAACGCATTAAATACGCCGCCCCATTGCAGTTCAGAAAGATATAAGGAGGTTCCGGTTGTGTCACCTGCAATAAAGACATCCGGCATAATGCCCCCTCCGCCATAAACAGTGCGGCCTTTGCGCGTTTTGTATTTGAGTGAATCTACAAAAATGCTGGAATCTGGTTTAAAGTACTCTTCGGCATACGCCTTTTGCTCTTCGGCACGATAGGCTTCGTAACCCTTCTTGTAAGGTCTTTGTATGGAACGGCCTGATGGCGTATAGTAACGCGCAACTGTGATGCGGAGGTTACTGCCGTCTTTTAATTGTTTGTCTTGCTGAATGAGTCCTTTGCCATATGACCTGCGACCTACAATTTTGGCGCGGTCGTTGTCTTGAAGTGCTCCTGCGAGGATTTCGCTGGCCGATGCCGATTGTGCATCTATGAGCACCACTACTTTCGTTTTTTCGAGGATCCCTGCTGCGCTTGCGAAATGTTTCTTTTCTTGGCTGTGTTGACCTTTTGAACTTAAGATGAGGTAACCGTTGGGTAGAAACTCGTCGGCAATTTGGATGGCGGCATCCATAGTGCCCCCTCCATTTCCACGGAGGTCAAGGAGTAGTTTTTTCATTCCTTTTGCTTGAAGCTGCAGCGCGGCGTTATGGAATTCTTGTGCGGTTGGTACAGAAAATTGTGCAATTTGGATGTAGCCGGTTTGCTTATCGATCATGTAATATGCGGGCACCGTAGATATTGGTATGGTGTTGCGCACAAGTGTTTTTTGGAGTTTCTTTCCTTTGCGGTAGATGGTTACCTTCACTTGTGTATCTGGCGAACCTTTAAGTCTTGCCATGACTTTTTCATTGCTGATAGATTTGCCCGTAGCCGGCTTGCCATTGATGGAAATGATGCGGTCGCCGCGTTTTAAACCCCCTATGAAGGCCGGAGAGAGCGCATTGACATGCGTGACACAGATGGTGTCGCGGAACAGCAAGAAGCGCACGCCTATGCCCCCAAACGCCGCATTTGTTTGTTCGTCCAGGAACTTGAGGTTTTTGGCTGAAATATAGTTGCTGTGTGGGTCAAGTTTGTGTAGCATTTCGGAAATCGTCTTTTCGAAGATTTCTTCTTTGTTGATTTTGTCGACGTATTGTTCGTCTAGTACTTGAAAGATTTGTTCGAGCTTCTGGAGTTCTTTGCTTGAATTGCTCGAACTGCTGAAAAGTTCACTGCCAATCCAGATGCCTAAGGCAGCAATGGAGGTGAGTAATATTGGGAGCCAGTATAGTGGTTTAGGGCCTTCTTCAGACATCGTCTATGTTTTCAATTTGTGATACGTCTAAACCAGCAGATTTTAGGAACTCAACGCCAGACATATCTTTATAGGCCTCGCGATAGACCAAACGCTTGATTCCGGATTGTAAGACGAGTTTGCTGCAGTCTTTACAAGGCGAATGAGTGAGGTAAAGAGTGGCATCTTTACAATTATTGGTAGAGCGCGCTACTTTAAGGATGGCATTTGCCTCGGCGTGTAAAACGTACCAATGTGTTTGGTTGTGCTCGTCTTCACAGCAGTTGTCAAAGCCAGCTGGGGTGCCATTATAGCCATCAGAAATAATGATGGCATCTTTAACGATGATAGCGCCAACTTGTTTTCTGGTGCAATGCGAGAGCAGCGCCCAACTTGCAGCTAAGCGCAAATAGGCTTTGTCGTAACGAAGTTGTTTAGGGTCGAGGTTATGCGCCATGTCTGATATGACCACCGAGATAGCCTGTAAATGCAAATAGAATAAAAGCGACAATACCAATGACGAGCGTAAATAACTCGATTTTTTTGGCGCTCTGCCATTGAGCACGCTCTGCCCATAACCCAATGATGGCAGCTGCAGTTAAGAGAAAAACAAAGTAAAGCGAGTTCTCGGCCATTTCTTCATGGATATGAATAACCTTGTGTGAGATGCCTTTTATGTGTTCAATGCTTTCCTCTGCGGGCTCACCGGTAAAGTAGGCGACAAAGCCACCAATACCGCTAATCAGTAGTATAATGTAAGCACTAAAAGTGGTTTTTAAATTCGGTTTGAGCAGCGCTACAACTAATAAAAGAACGCCGAAAAGTGAGCCGAGTATAGGAAAGTGATTGCTGAGTAAATGCAGATAAGCCATGGATGTTCTGTTTATGTTTATCGAAAGTTACACAAAAATCAGTGACCGTAGTAAGGAGAGATCATTAAATAGACTACAACACCAGTAATTGCAACATATAACCAAATTGGAAATGCAAAGCGCGCCCATTTTTTATGCTTTTGGTAGTTGCCCTCCCACGCATGTAGGTAGGTAAAAAGGACAACTGGAATGACGGCGACACTGAGTGAGATATGCGAAAGCAATAAAATGATATAAGCCAACCTAGATGACTTCACGTAATTGAGTTCTATTTCATCTAGCTTGCCATTGGCATCTAAATCACCGTAAAGTGTAGAATCGGAGGTCATGTGGTAAGCTACATAACAAAGCAAGAATAAAACACTGAGTCCGAGTGCAACTTGAATGGTTTTTTGATGCAAGGTTACCTTGCCATTTTTAATGAATGTGAGCGCAAGAATAAGTAAAACGGCCGTGATGCCATTGATTGTAGCGTAAATAGGCGGCAGAAAGGAGAAGTCTACACCCTCTACTTTAATGCCAAAAAGCGCGGCAACGGCAATAGGTATAACAATTGAAACAGCAACAATCCATTTGCGAAGGTTTGTTTTATTGGGCATCGAATTGGTATTCATAGGTGAAAAGTGTTTGGGTGTCATTGATTAACCGTTGAAATTCTTTTTTGTTGACGCTGAGGTCTGGCTGCACAACCTCGTATACGCCGCGCACGTATCCTTTTTTGTCGACAAGAGTAAATGCTCCTGAATGCGCATAACCACCTAATGCTTCTTCTTCGCGGCCGGCAAAAATGAGGAAATGTTTAATGCCTAATTGGTGGGTAAATGCTTCATTACCGCTCAGAAAGGCCCAATTGGGATTGGTAATTCCGAGCTTATTTTTATGTTGTTTTAACCTGCTTGGCGTGTCGTTGGTGGGGTCAATTGTAAAGGATAAGTATTGAAGCTCTTTTTGGTAAGGCGCGAGCGCTATGGCAACGTTCTTCATTTGCGTATTCATGATGGGGCAAATACTTGGGCAACTCGCAAAAAAGAATTCGCTGATCCAAACCTTTCCTGCATAGGTTTTGTCGCTTACCAATACGGAATCTTCATTGAAGAAGTTAAAACTTGGAATGCGCTGATAGATGGTGTCGGTAGTAGTTTTTCCGTTGTGTTGGCGATAAGAAACATCGTAATTCCCTAAGTAGGGAAGGCGTCTTTGGCTTTTTTCTGAGCAAGAAATCGCCAATAAAAGACAAATGACAACCCAGTTAATTTTGTTTTTTAGCACGTTCCTTGTCGTATTGTTTAAGCAAAAGGGCAAGGTGCTCTTTCATTTTACGAATCATGCCTTCAGTATGGCCGTTGAGCACCATTCTTAAATGGTTCTGTTTGTCTAGCAGCATAATGAGTTCATTATAAGAAACACCGCCAAAGTATTTTTTATTCTTAACAATAAGCTTTTGCCCGTTGTTGGAGAGGTCATAGAATATTTTTGGATCGGCATTGACGAGTTGCCAAAGTTCGGGATCATATCCCTCGACGTTGCTGCGCAACATGTCTTGAATGTCAAGGAGTTCACGATCAGAAACCGGATTGCCTAAAGAATCTACAACGATAGAAAGCAGACGAACCTGCTTGAGCTTTTTGCGCTTGTTGGTGCGCAAATCTTTGTAAAGATTTTGGGTAAGCGGAAAAAAAGCTAGACCACAGTTGTGCGGACAGCTCGTTTGAAGGGTGGTAATAAGGACAATTTGGTCTTGGTAATCTTGAAGAGATAGTTCTTGTTTGCCTTTATGATTGTAAACAGAAAAGGTTGGTGTTTTCACCAACCCATAATCTGCTAATTTTTTAAAACGGTGATCGCAACCACGTGTGGCTATGAAAATCAAAAAAAGTGCTGGCCCAAAGACAAGAGAGAGTGCTAATATGGATCTCTTTTTACTGCGGGTGGCGGTTTGGTCTTCCATGAATTATTGCCACATAGTTTCCCAAACGCTGCCAACGGCAGAGCCTTCCCAGAGGGCGATGAAAATCAGGTATAAGACAAAAATAAAGTAAGGAACGAGGATCACGTTGCGCAAGTATTTGCGTTCGTCTCCGAGGTGCATAAAGACCATTACGATATAGCCCGCTTTAAGGAGCGTGAGCAAAATAAAAATGATTTTAACGGTGGTCCACCAATCTGAAGATTGTTTGATGCTGGCACCAATAAACACCTCGATGATGGTAATCAAAGTCAAAAGAATAGTGACTTTGTAGATTTTGCTGCGGATTTCTTTTCCTTTAGCTTCGTCGTGGTGTCCGTGAAGTGAATATTCTATGAGGTCGTCTCTTTCCATGTTGTGTGTCGTTTAAGAGAATTACAATAAATAAAAGAAGGTAAATACAAAGACCCAAACGAGGTCAACGAAGTGCCAGTACAAACCGGTTTTTTCAACCATTTCGTAGTGGCCGCGTTTGTGGTAAGTTCCGGATAAAACACCAAGTAAAATCAGAATGTTGATGACCACACCTGAAAATACGTGGAACCCGTGGAACCCTGTAATGAAGAAGAAGAATTGCGCGTATTGTTGTGGGCCGTATTCGTTTTGTTTCATGTTGGCACCGTAGATGACGCGGTTTTTTTCACCAGCATAGAGAGACTCATAATAGAGTTGCTCAGCTTTTTTTCCTTTGATTTCTTTGCCACCAACCTTGTACAGCTTACCACTTTTTTTGATGATGAGCTTCATGTCGTGGTCGTGTGCTTTGTTGATTTTGGCAACAGAACCATCGGCAAGGTGAATTTTGCCAGCTTCTAAATGACCTAGTTCGGCAGCGTGTTGGAATTGGTGCATGAGGTCTTCTTTGATGACCGCACCAACTTTATGTTTTTTACCTGCTTCAAGGACGGTAAAATTGTTGATTTCACCGAAATGACCTTTAACAATGGCTACAGAACCATCGGAAAGTTCGATTTTACCGAATTCAGAACCATGAATAAAGTGTGACCATTCCCAAGCTTGGGAGCCTAAAAAGAAAAAACCACCAATAACCGTAGCAATCATCCATTTGGTAACTCCTTTGCGGTCCATGCGGTGGCCGGCTTCAACAGCCAATACCATAGTAACCGAAGATACGATGAGGATGAAGGTCATGAGGGCTACGTAAAGCAGCGGATAGCCATGACCCAAGAAAGGCATGGAGTTAAAGGTTTCTTCACCAATCGGCCAAGCATCTTGGGCGTCGTGGCGTGTAAAACCATAAGCAATTAATAAACCGCTGAAAGTGAGTGCATCCGAAACGAGGAAGAACCACATCATTAGTTTGCCATAACTTGTTTGGAAAGGGGATTCTTTACCACCCCATAGTGTTTTGGCGTCTAGTTGTGCAGAATGTCCGGCCATTTTAAGAGAAATTTTTGTGCAAGTTTAGTGAATAAAAATCAAAAAGACGAGTAAATACAACCACAAAAGCCCTAAAAAGTGCCAGAAGATACTGCTCAGTCTGAGTGATAATGTATTTTGAGAATTAAACTTACCTGAAAATGAGGCAATTGCAACTTTAACTAGGTAAAGCAAGGCAATGAGCACATGTAAGAGATGCACAAAAGTAATGAGGTATAGATACGATGAAGCAGAATCGGCAGCTTGCATGGCGCTTAATTGCATGTGTGGTTTTAAAGCCGTGCCGTTGTATTTCAGTTGGCGGTCTTGGTAATCGAGTTCTTTTCCGCTGTAGTAGATGGTGAAGTCTTTGCCATAGGTGCCATGGGCAAAGAAATCGCCGCGTTTATCGCGGATATGAATAGCAAGTTCGCTCAAGCGGATTTCATCGGAAAAAGTCAGTTGGGTGCTGTCGTTGGCAAACAATTGCTGGTCTTTAATGAGGACAGGACTGCCGTTATAAAAGAGTTCAATTTGAGAATTCAGAGCTTTGATGCGGAGCGGCGTGTTGCGGTCGATTTTCTCAAATTGCTTGAAATATGACTGAATTTTCTTGAAGTCAGAAGGAGCAATTGGCTTGCCGTTAATGAGGTATTCATTGCCGTCTACAGCGACGAGATCGCCTTTGTATTTAATTTCGTAATAATCTCCATAGCGACCGTTTGTAACAAGCATGTCGTTGACGGGGTTCAGGCCTTTATCGACGAGCTCTCCGTATCCTTGAAACTGAAAATAAAGGAACGCCGCGCCAAAAAGAAGTGTGGCGGTCATGGCGCCTTGTAATTGGCCTTGCTTGTCTTTTTTGGCGCCTTGTATAGCCCACCAGAAACTCAAGGAGCTGAGCGCAATAAAGAGGGTGCTTAGGTAAAAACCAGTAGGCATTGGGTATTTCAGCCAAAAGGATTTGCCCATTGAGACGTAGTAGCCAGACGTAAGCCCCGCAAAGAGCATGACAATACTGAAAATCCCGACGTAAACGAGATTCTTTTTCATTTTTTCCCTGACTTCAGGTTTTAAGTCTTGTTCGTAATTCATGACAGTGTTTTTAGTAAGTCAATAAAGTGATCGGTTCGATCAAAAACATAAATGAATTGGATGATCGGTAAGTAAACAAACGAAGCGAACATGAGTTTACGCGCATCGGAAGTTTCGCAACTGTGATAGAGTTTATAAGACAAATAAAAGAACCAAATACCCATAATACTTGCTGCTATAAGCGTAATGTAGCCTGTCCAGCCGAGGATCCAGGGCATGAGGCTAAATGGAATAAGCGCAAGTGAATAGACCATGATTTGAAAACCAGATGCTTTGTCTTTGCCTGTTTTAGAGGGCAGCAAAGAAAATCCGGCTTTTTTGTAGTCGTCGTAGAGTACCCAAGCAATGGCCCAGAAGTGTGGAAATTGCCAAGTAAATTGAACAAAGAAGAGAATGCCAGGCACGAAGCCGAAGGCGTCGGTAGCAGCAATGGCCCCTAAAAATGGTGGAATTGCACCGGGAAAAGCGCCCACAAATACTGCCCACGGGGTAATTTGTTTGAGGGGCGTATAGATGAAAACATAACTCACAAATGCGAGTACGCCAAGCAAAGCACTTTTAAGGTTGATGAGGTAGAGCAAATAGGTGCCAACTAAAAGAAATAATATGACCACAATGTAGGCTTCTTTGAGCTGCATTTGAGCGGTTGGCAAAGGCCTGCGGTTGGTGCGGTTCATGATTTTGTCGAGGTCGCGTTCCCAAATTTGATTGGCGCCGTTAGATGCGCCTGTGACGAGCGTACCGCCTAGCATGAGGTAGGTGACCTCGAGCCAATTTTGTCCGCCAGCGAACAAATAGCCTGTGAGTGCAGATAAAATGACTAAAAAGGAAAGTCTGAACTTGGTGAAAACCAAGTAGGTTTTAAATTTAGTTGGTTGCTTTTGGATCGCTTCTGACATTGCTACAAAATTACGTCAAATAGGCCTTGTTTGTTTATAGCGTTTCAGGTATTTCATGGTAATATTCATTTTTGATGAAATAATCTAAGAGCCCTTCTTTGAGGAGATGCTGTTGTTGTTGATGGTTGAGAGCAGGTAGGCGTTGATTGAGAGTAAAGTGCGGCCAGAGGTCGGCGTCGCGGCCATCGAAGGTATAGTAGCCGTAAGGTTCAAGCAGTGTGCAAATAGCAATGTGCATGAGTTCCATCTTTTGTTGTTTGGAAAAGGTTTGGTGCCCCATGCCGAGTTCGTTTACACCTACAAGGAACAAAAACGTGGACATGTCCATACCGGGGCCAAAGTCTTTTTCAAGGTGTTTTTGAAGTTTTTGAAAACGGAGTTCGATGTCGTGATCCATGTTGCAAAAATACGCATAGAACGCCGATTGTAGGCACAAAAAAAGGGGCCTCTTTCGAAAGCCCCTCCTTTTCATCAATCAACTTCTTATTTTTTCACAAATTGCTTGCTGCTGTTACCAGTTGCTGTTGCGATTTGGATAGTGTAGATACCCGCTTTAAGCGCTTCTACATTGATTTCTTGAGTTAAGCCATTGCCAACAAATGTTGCAACTACTTTACCAGTAAGGTCAAGAATGCGGATTTGTTGCATTGCGTCAGTTGCTTTAACTGTCATGATAGTGTTCACAGGGTTAGGGTAGATAGCTACTGTTGCCGCTGTTTCTGAAATGCCAGCTTGGCAATCAGAACAACTTTGCCAGCAAACCTCACCTACAGTTGCAGGAGCAGTTACGTTGTAAGAACGGTTTGTGAAACCACCGTTAGTTACCGTACAAGACTCACCACCAACAAATTGCTCAGAAACGTTCCAGCCATCAACGGTGAATTTGTATTCAATAGCACCTAAACCAAGTGGAACAGTAACATCCCATACGTTGTCGCCGTTAGCGTCTGTCATTGGGGTACAAGTACCACACCAGCCATTGAATGTACCATTTAAGAATACACCTGCAGCAGTTGAGCCACCGCCTGTAACGTAGTCATTCATGTCTACAGCGAAAGTGACGTCGTTGGTACAAATGTTACAGCTTGCAAAACATACGTTAGGTAAAGTAACATCGCCAGCAACTACGTGGTAACGGTTGTTGAAACCATCATTAATAGGGTCAACACATGGTGCAGTAGCAGTGAATTCTTCTTGTGCGTTCCAACCGTCGATAGTGAATTTGTACTCAATAGCACCTGGAGCAAGTGGAAGAGTTGCCTCCCACATACCGTTGCCCATGTCTGTCATTGGGTTACAAGTACCACACCAGCCATTGAAAGAACCGTTTACAAATACACCACCTGTTAAAGAACCTGTGTATTGAGACATATCTACACGGAATTTAACGTTGTAGTTTTGAACTGGAAGTGGTGTTGTGCGGTTGTAAACAAAACGCCACCATCCTGGACCAAAATTGATGTCAGCAGTCATGGTGTTTCCGCCGTTAGAAATAGCTACGTTGTAAGTAATTGAACTTGCAGCTAAACTAGGGTTATTGATTTCGCTACCGTTGATCACTTTAGCCAAACCGATGTGTGCACCTAAACCGTTTACAGTAAGCGTACCAGCTGCAGCATCGTATGCATAAGTAGCAGCACCACCTACGTGTGGAGCTATTGGAGCACCACATCCTTCTGGGGCACCTTGCCATGCTTCCAACCAAGTAGAACCATCCATATAATGGGTCATGTTGCCGTTAGCTTCGAATTTAATTGAGTCGTCAAATAGACAAGCGCGTGTATTTACATCACCAGCGCTGTTAGACCACCAGCTGATGTCTCCAAGGTTTGGACCTACGCCAAGAGCTGCTGCTTGTGGTGCTAATTTCCATGTGCCCTGTATCTGTGCTGAAAAGCTCAGGATAGGAGCAAAAAGTAAAAAGTACAATTTTTTCATGTTGTTAATTTTTAGGGTTTTAGAGGTTAATTCTAATTTACGGGTTAAATATAGTAAAAAATACAATAAGCCAAAAATCTATGGCATTATGTGTCTTTAAAACATTAAAACAATAAGTCGTTAAAAAGTTCAAAAGTGAGTTTATTTCCCTCGCAAATGATTTCAAAAGTTCCCTTTTCAGCACGCCATCTTCCGTCTGCGCTAATTCTTTTCAATGAATGCGCATCAAAAGAAAATTCTAGTGTTTTGTTTTCACCTGGGCGCAGGGTTACTTTATTAAAATCTATCAATCTTTTGTTCTCAGGTGTGGTACTGGCATATAAGTCGCTGAGGTAAACCGGCACGACCATTTGAATGGTTTGTGAATGCGGATTACTCACATTAACCGCAAGTGAAAAGGTCCCGTTATTTTCGTCTTTGGCAGTAAATTGCATACCATTGACGCTACCAGCATGATAAGAAAGCCCAAAACCGAAATCCCATTGTGGATTGTAGGCGGTGAATTGGCCAGATTTTGCACGTGCCACACTGCCGGGGTGGTCATAGAATTCGATGACGCCGTCGAAACGTGGGTAGGTGTAGGGCAAACGACCGTTGAATTCCGCTTTTCCCGTTAGTAATTCTGCTAAAGCCAGGCCTCCCTGATCGCCAGGCAAGTAAGCTTGCACAATGGCATCACATAATGGTTCAATATCATTAATAATGCGCGGTCTGGCTTCAAGTAAAACTAAGATTACTTTCTTTTTTGCGGCTTTAGCTAAGCGCACAAGTTCTTTTTGTTTGTCGTCGAGTTGCAAGCTGCGAATATCACCTGGTTTTTCGGTGGAAGGAAGCTCACCCACGCAAATAACAATTACGTCATTTTTCTTGAGTGCTTTTTTGTAGTTATTGATGTCCACAAAGCGCGACGCCTCGAAGTCGTTTTCCATAAATAGCTCAACTCCTTTTGCATAACTTATAACGGAGTATGGCATTTGTTGTCTGAGCGCTTGATAGATATTTAAAACACCTTTTGTGTTAAAGCTCGTATCTAGGCCTTGCCAAGTGTGCGTCCAAGCACCATTGAGCATATTAAGGCTTGCTGCACCCGGGCCAGCCACTAAAATGCGTTGCGAGTTCTTTAAGGGGAGTGTTTGTGCATCGTTTTTGAGCAGCGTAATGGATTCAAGTGCGGCTTGTTTGGCGATGTTTTTGAATGTTTGGCTACCAAAAAGAGGATATTTGCTCATATCTGGCAACGGATTGCCAAATAGCCCAAGTTGGTTCTTGACGTAAAGAATACGGCGAACGGCATCGTCTAGGCGTTCCATTGAGATTTTACCTTCTTTGACGGCCTTTACCATGTCTTGGCAATACGTTTTGTATTGCGGGTTTGATGGCACCATACTCATATCTACACCTGCATTGAATGCCTGAATAGCTGCCTCTGTAAGGGATGGTGCGGTGCGGTGCACGGTGTGAAGCATAATGAAATCTTCCCAGTCCGAAACCACAAAACCTTTGAAGCCCCATTCTTTTTTGAGGGTTTGGGTCAGTAGTTGGTAATTGGCGTGGCCGGGTATGCCATTTACGACACCAGAATTGATCATGAGGGTGAGCGCGCCTTTTTCTACTGCTGCTTTGAAGGCAGGGAAGTACAATTCTTGCATGTATTTTTCAGGAATAAAAGCAGGTGTGCGGTCGCGGCCAGTAAAGCTTGCGCTGTATCCGACAAAATGTTTGAGGCAGGCTGCTGCGTGAAAGTCGTCTACTTTAGCGCCTTTTCCTTGGTAACCTTCAACAAGCGCTACGCCCATTTGGCTCCCTAAAACGGGGTCTTCACCTAATGTTTCGAAATGGCGCGACCAAAGCGGTTGGCGGCCAAGGTCTAAAACTGGTGAAAAGTTCCAGGGAATGCCTGAAGCTCTGCATTCGTAGGCGGTAACTTCGCCCATTTGGCGAGCGAGCTCTGGGTTCCAGGTAGCCGCCAAGCCTATTTCTTGAGGAAAGAGGGTGCCTCCAACAGTGTAATTGACACCGTGAATAGCGTCGATACCATAAAGAATGGGAATGTTTTGTTCTTTTTGGAGATAAGGTGCATGGATATCCGTCATGATAGATTTCCATTCCGCACGGTCAAGCGTGTGCCAACCTACATTGAGTACAGAACCAACATGATAGGTTTCAAGCGCTTCTTTCAGTTTGGCTTTGTCTATTTGTGCAGGAACCAATGCTTGCCCTTTGTCATCGGTTTTATGTATAGCGTCGAGAGTGATTTGACACGTTTGCCCTACTTTTTCTTCGATGCTCATCTGAGAGATCAGCGTTTCAATATCTGTGTTGCTTGGTGCTGTGAAATAAGGTTTTTCGGAACTTTTGAAGCCGAAAAGAACCGCCAACACAGCTAATGATGACAATAATTTCATGAGAAAGCGTTGTTTTTATTGGAATACGCGCACGTAATCGACATACATTTTTTGAGGGAAGGTAGTTGTAGCATCTGGTGCTCCTGGCCAGTTTCCACCTACAGCAACATTCATGATGATAAAGAATTTCTCACGAAATTCAGCCATTTCTGCTGGGCTGGTATCTACAGAATGAAACTCAACGTTGTCTAGCAACCAATGAATAGAGTTGGCATCCCAGGTTATTGAAAAGACGTGGAAGGAATCGGCAAACTTACCTGAAGGAAGCGTTTTGCTACCGCCGTATTGCGCATGTGAGCCGTTGTTGCTCCAGTGTACGGTGCCGTGTGTGGTGCGATCGTTGGCACCTGCGCCACCGATGAGCTCCATGATGTCGATTTCTCCACACGATGGCCAGCCGATTGTAGTAATGTTGTCTCCGAGCATCCAGATAGCAGGCCAGATACCTTGGCCGTATGGAAGCGCAGCGCGTACATCGACGCGACCAAATTTCCAAGATTTGATGCCTTGGGTTTTGATGCGGCTAGAGGTGTAGTTGGATGTATTGAAGTTCTCGTTTTTAGCAGTAATGGTTAAAATACCATCAGAAACCACAGCGTTTTCTTGTTTGTAGTACTGTAGTTCGTTGTTGCCCCAGCCCCAGCTTCCGGTTCCAATATCGTAGGTCCAGTCTGAGGAAAGGCTTGCGCCATTGAATTCATCTTGCCAAACTAATGTGTAATTGGGGTAGGTGAGTGGGCTGATAAATCCTGATGTAGGCGCTCCGGTGTTTCCTGTTGCAATTTCAATCAATACCTCTTCGGTTTTTTCAATGAAAGCAGTTTGTAAAGAATGTGCACGCGTGCGAATCTTGTAAGTTCCGCTTGTATTGAAGATATGTGTTGCCTCACCATCTTGCGTTTCTACCGTGATGGTGTCGTTGTTGTCGTAAAACGTAACCGTATAGAAATTAACGCTATCTGCAGTCGCTAAAACGTGTACTTCGCCATTCGTAATGGTGAGCTGTGTGTTAAGGTTACTAGGTAAGCCCGGTGCAATAGGCGCATCTGGCTCACAAGCCAAAAGCGTCAAACTCAATAAAAGAAAAGTCATGATTTTCATGGGTCGAATTATAAAGTCTTGAGTTTGAGGTACCATTTTAAACCACCGGCATGATGCCCATATTGCAAATGGAGTGTAGAGTCAGTGGCGGAAATAATTCTGTAAACGCGTGGCCCAGTAAAGAAACCGAGGAATGCGTTGCCCGAGATGGTGATCGTGTTTTCTGCACCTTCTGTTAGCAACCAACTTTCGTTCATTTGGTTGTCAAAAGGCGCTGTAAAATCGGCAAGGTTTTGGAAAGAGCCCGGGAAAGAAGCGGCTAGGCTGTTGTGCACATATACGTCTCCGTTGGTGATCATATCAAATTTGAACGCGTTGAGATGAAAGACATATTGATCATCGTAAAGTCCGCAACCAGGTTTTTCACCTGCACCTGCAGCCCACCACTCTGGTGTTGGCCCAAGCGGGCTTTCCGGGTCTGGGCCAACACCCATGTGTCCAGAAGCAGCAGAGTCTACAACCCAAACTTTATAGCCGGGGCCGCTGATGCCGCCTGTAAGCATTGTGTAGTAAGGGTTATTGAGTAAGCCGAAATCGTCATTTGCAATGGTAACTTGCTGACTAGAGCTGCGGCTACCACCTTTTGCAAAAACTGTTAATTTGATCGTGTAGGTGCCTGCATATGGGTACGTGGCGTTAACGTTTGGCCCTTGTGCTTTGGTGCCATTGCCGAAGTCCCATACGCACTGAATATTTGGATTATTGGCGCTGAGTTCAATGATATTGGCATTGGCTGCTGAAGGCGCCATGGTAAATTCGGCATCTGCGGCAGAAGGCGCAGGCCCAAGTGTCGGTTCGTATTTTTGGCAAGCAACAAGCGCTAAACCAATACTGAGAATGCTGAGCAATAAAGTTTTCATGGTTTTAGATCTTTAAAAATTAATAACCAGGGTTTTGTGACCAATTGCCACCAGCTAAGTCGATTTCAACTTGTGGGATTGGGAACAATTCGTGTTTACCATTAACAAATCCAGGGATATATTGTGCGGCCTGGCCGGTGCGAACGAGGTCAAAAAAGCGATGCCCCTCACCAGAAAGCTCTAAGCGGCGCTCTAAATATACTTTTTCAATGCTGTTTACAGAGGCGCCTGGGATACCTGCGCGTTGGCGAATTTGATTGACTAATTGAGTTGCTCTTGAAGCGTTTCCAATCTGATAATTTGCTTCAGCAGCCATAAGCAACACGTCTGCATAGCGCAAAACGCGGTAGTTCACTGGGCTGGTGAGGTCGTTGTCTGGCAAGCCAATTTCACCTTGGCGCTTGATGTATTTGTTGTTGTAATAGCCTGTATGGCCGCCAGCACCAATTGCATAGGTAATGGAAGCAGGGTTTGGTTGTGCTGCAATGAACGCTTCAATGTCTAAAACAGTTGCGGCACGGCGTGGATCAATTGGTGAGAACGCTGCGTAGAGTTCAGCAGTCGGCAAGTTGTAAGAGTTACCGTCGCCATATATAGGCCCAGTGTATTGACGAATGCCTTGGAATCCGACAGCAGCGTTACCTTCTAAACAAACCAAGCAACCGTAGCTACCGCCTTCTAAACCTGTATATTCGATGTCGAAAATGGTTTCAGGATTGCCTTCTGCAGCTACACTGAACAGTTGGCTGTAGTCTTGGTAAAGGCTGTATTGGCCTGAATCTATGATTTCTTCAAAAATGGCAGCGGCCTCGGTAAATTTGTTCTGATATAAATAAACCTTACCAAGAAGGGCTTTAGCTGCGCCTCTTGTTGCGCGTCCTTTTTGCGCAGCCGTTGGGTTCAATACCGCAGCTGCAGCTAATAAATCAGCTTCGATTTGAGCGTATACTTCAGCTTTTGGCGAACGCGGAATGTTGCGCGCTTCTTCAATACCGATGCGCTTGTCGATAATAAGCGGCACATCGCCAAAGAATTTAACCAACTCAAAGTAGTAATAGGCGCGCAAAAACTTCGCTTCAGCGAGTATGTGGGCTTTACCAGGGAAGTCGATGTTGTCTTGGTGCTCCAAAATGTAGTTGGCGCGTGTAATGCCGGTGTAGTTCCAACGGAAAAGGCTGCGTAGTTCGGCATTGACACCACCGTGCGTCATGTTGTCGATGTCGTGCAAACCTTTGCTGTCGTTGACGCTCTCGCCGCCTGCAATGGCGTTGTCTGAGGCGATTTCACCGATCCAAAGAGAAATAAATGAGCTTTGAAGGAGGTCATAGGCACCAACTAGGGCGCGTTCGAAATCTTCTTCGGTTTGAAAAAAGTTCTCGGCGTCTTGCGCGTAAGGCGGGTCAACAGATAAGAATTTTTCACAAGAAGGCAGTGTAACGATCGATACAAGTGCCAAAAGCGTGTATATCAGTTTTTTCATGACTTTTAAGCTTAAAATTTGATTTGAAGACCGCTCATTAATGAACGTGCTTGTGGATACATTCCGTAATCTACACCAGCTGAGAGTACGCTAGACGATCCTAAATCTGGATCGAAGCCCATGTAGCGGGTGAGGGTGATGAGGTTGTTGGCAGCAACGTAAACACGTAAAGATTCTACGTGAATTTTGCGCAATAGGGTGCTTGGTAAAGTGTAACCAAATTGCAAGTTGCGAAGGCGTACAAAAGAACCATCTTCCACAAAATAATCAGAGAAAAGGTTGTTGTTGGTTGGCCCTGTGGTGAGGCGCGGGTGTTCGTTGGTTGAACCCTCGCCGGTCCAGCGGTCAATTACATAAGCCAATTGGTTGGCATAAGGTTGTTGGCGCTCGTAGTTACGAATGATTTCTTGTCCTAAAGCAGCATAAACATTGCCTGATAAGTCGAAACCTTTGATTTTAAAGTTGAAAGCAAAGCCCATTGTGAAGTCGGGAATAGCCGAACCAAGGTTGGTTTTGTCGGAATCGTCAGAGAAGTTGATTTTGCCGTCGCCGTTTTGATCCACAAAGATGAGGTCTCCTGGTTGGGCGCCTTCTTGAACAACTGCCGCGTTGTCGATTTCTTCCTGATTTTGGAAAATACCAGCAGTTTGGTAACCAAAGAAATAACCAATTTCATAGCCTTCTTGGAAACGCGTAGCAACGTCGCCACCAACGCTAAATGCTGCACCAGGAATGTATTGCACGCCTGTTGGCACGCTCACCACTTTGTTGTTGATGGTAGTGAGGTTGAAATTCAAGTTGGTTTGAAGTAAGTTTTTACGATCAGACTGATACGCTACTTCAAATTCCCACCCTTTATTAGATACGTCACCAGCATTGATGATCGGTGGGTAACCACCTGGGCCATAAGAACCTAAAAGTGCTGATACGTCAGGTTGGAATAAGAGGTCGTTGGTGTTTTTGATGAAGTAGTTGGTAGTGAAGTTGATGACTTTCAACCAAGTGAGGTCGAGTCCCACGTTGAACTGACGGGTGGTTTCCCACTTGAGGTCAGGGTTGGCAGGGCGGCCAATGGCTACACCTTGCGTAATGAGGTCGTTGAAGACATAAACACCTTCGCCGTTGAGCAATGCACGGTAGGCAAAGTTTGGAATTTGGTCGTTGCCAGAAACACCATAGCTCATGCGCACTTTAAGGTAGTCGATGCTTTTGCTTTTGAAGAAATCTTCTTCTGAAAGCAACCAACCACCTGAAATTGCAGGGAAAATACCCCAACGGCTGTTAGGTCCGAATTTGCTTGAACCATCGCGGCGTAAGATGCCTGATACAAGGTATTTTTCTTTGTAGGCGTATTCTGCACGCATGAAGGCAGACAACAAGCGCTCCTTGAATTCCCAAGAATTGACATTGTTTAAATAGCCACCTTGTGCGGTGTTTGCGGAGATATCAGCATAGTCAAGTGAGTTGTTTGGAATACCAAAAGCAACGCCGTTTAAAGATTGTCCTTTGCGCTCAAATACCGATGCACCAAGCATTCCTTTGACTTTGTGAACTTCGTTGAAGGTTTTGTCGTAGTTCAAAAACGCTTCGTAAGATAGGTCTAGGAAGGTAGAACGCTCTTCGTAAACAGCTGCTCCTCTTTCGATGAAGATGCTATCGCCGATTTCAACCTCTGGTGATTCAAGTGCAGCATTGGCAGCAGTGTTGGCGTATTTACCATCGCCGTACCATACAAGCGGTGAAAACACCTTCGCATCAACGTTGGCATAGTTGTAATTGAAGCGGTTAGTGAGGGATAAGTTTTCGTTGAATTCATAGATAAACTCTTCTTTTCCAACGAATTTATTGGCTGTGCTCCAGTTGTACTGGTTTTGCATTTGCGCAATTGGATTGATGATATCGCTCACCTCTTCCATGTAAGAAAAAGTACCTGGGCTGCTGTAAACAGACTCGTTAGGGAAGGCGTTGATGGTGTTGTAAAGTACAGAACCAATGCCGTTTTCAGGAAGCGTACTGCGCATATCAGAAGAGAAAAGCAATACAGAATTGAGTTTGAGTTTCTCGGACATATCCGTGCTGAAGTTCAATCGGGCATTGTAGCGGCCAAAGTTGGCTTTGTCTGCGCCTACGATACCTTCTTGGTTGAAATAGCCCAAGCCAATAGAATAACGCGTATTGAGTGTGCCGCCGTTCAAAGACAGGTTGTGACTTTGTACTGGCGCTGAACTGAAAACTGAATCTTGCCAGTTGGTACCTGTTCCTAAACTGGTGTTAGCAAAAGGCATGGCTTGACCACCAAAAGCAAAGGCTTCATTTTTGATAACTGCGTATTCTTCAGCAGTAAGTAAGTCTAGTTTGCGGGCAGTTTGTTGGATGCCATAATAACCGTTGTATTCCATACTTGGCTTGCGGTTAATGGCGCCATTTTTAGTTTCGACGATGATCACGCCATTGGCAGCGCGCACTCCGTAAATACCAGCTGTGGCATCTTTAAGCACGTTAATAGACTTGATATCAGCAGGGTTAAGTGCATTTAAACCTTCTGAATCGTAAACCACGCCGTCTACAAGAATGAGCGGGTCGTTGTCACCGAAGGTAGACAAACCGCGGATGCGGATGTTAGCCGAACCACCTGGCGAACCTGAATTACTGGAAACTGTTACCCCAGAAACCTGTCCTTGTAAGGCCTGATCCATGCGGGTCATGTTCATTTTTTCGAGGTCTTCACCCTTCACTCGAGAGGTGGCGCCGGTAATTTCTTTAGTTTTAGCTGTACCGTAACCAACCACCACGACATCTTTGGTGTCTTGAGATACTTCTAAGAGCACCACCGTTAAGTTGGTCTTGCCGGCAACCGCAACTTCTTGTTTTTGGTAGCCCATTGCACTAAAAATGAGCACTTCATTGGCTGGGTCGGTGACGCTCACCTGAAAAAACCCTTTGCCGTCGCCCAAAAATGGCTTGTTGTTGCTTTTAACAGTGATTTTGACGTATGGAATAGCCTCAGAGCGTTCATTTAAAATGGTTCCACTGATGGTTTGTCCATAGACTTGCGCGACACCTATGCTACATAGAAGTGCCAGGACTAGTTTTCTGATCATGTTGTATTAGTTTTAGAGTGGGATAAATATAAGCAAAAATTAAATTATTGTACAAATAACAATAAGTTTGAAAAAGTGTTTGAAAATCAGCGTTGTATCAAAAGAGAAACGGAGACACTCCTCTCCGTTTCTTTGATTATTAACCTGTTTTACGCCCGACTATGAGTGAAAGCGAGGTTCGAATATACAAACATTATTGTAAAAAATACAATAAGTAAATAAATTTTACATTTTAAAGTTGTACTCGTTGGCCAACAAACGTTGTTGGTAGGTGTCGCGGTCAAAGGTGAAAAGCTTTGCAGGTCTGTGTTTGACGTTCTTTTGTTTTTCGTTGAGCGCAATCAGTGGAATATACTTGATTTTTTTTCTGAAGTTGGCCTTATCTAAATCTTGTTCAAACGCAAATTCGTAGAGTTGCTGAAATTCATGAAGGGTAAAACGCTCTGGCAATAAATCAAAACAAACGGGTTCATTTTGCAGCTTTTGCTTGAGCATTTCGTAAGTGCTTTCAAGGATATGGTTGTGGTCAAAAGCGAGGTCTGGCACTTCGTTGAGCGGCACCCAGCTGATGTCGTCGGCCCAAGAGGAAGCTTTTACCTGAAAATCTTCGATGCGCACCAATGCAAAATGTGCAATGGTAATGACGCGCCCCTGCGGGTGTCTTTTCGGGTGCCCAAAAGATTGTGATTGGTGCATTTGGATGTGATCCAGCCCAGTGAGTTCTTTTAGAATGCGCTCTGCTGCTACGGGGAGGTCTTCGTCTGGGTAGACAAGATCACCAGGAATAGCCCAAAAGTTTTCGTAGGGTTCCATGGCGCGCTTGATAAGTAGCGCTTTGATCTGACCAGCTTCATAGCCAAAAATAATGCAGTCTACAGAAAAGGCTGCAGTGAAGAAGTCGTGAAATTCAATTTTATACATTCCCATTAGTGTCCGCTTTTTGCGGTTTCAAAGGTATGAATTCCTTTGTTTTTGAGAATAGTAGCCGTGCGAATTGCAAAATAAATTAAGTAAGCAAAGCACGCAACGCCTACCCAGTAAGAGTGTTGGATACCGAGCAAACTATTGTCAGAAAGCCATCCTTGCGTTACAGAGATAACACCACCACCCATAATCATGAGGATCATTAAACTCGATGCAATATTGGTTTTGGTCCCCATGCCGGTAATACCGAGGGTAAAGATGCAAGGCCAAAGCGTACTGCAGAACAAGCCCACAGAAATAAACGCAAAAACGCTGACATACCCCGAACTGAAAATGCCAATGATTAAGGCCAAAATACCAAGGCTAGAATAAAGGATGATCTGACGAACTGGGTTCCCGTTGGAAATGAAATCAGCAGCAATGAGCACAAATACCAATCCGATATAAGGCATAAAAGAAGAAACATCAGAACCGCCGATGGTATTGGCAAGTGCAAAAATTCCGAAAGCAACCAATGGCAAGAAGATGCCCATGACGCGATTGAACACTTTTGATTTTTCGAATACGCCTGCTGCAGAAGCCCAACGGCCGATCATCATGCTGGCCCAAAATAAAGACACAAAAGGCGCTACTTCGCTTTCTTCTTTGCCGAGATTTTGTTTCATGAATTCAGGCAAATTGCTTTGGGTAGCGACTTCAACACCCACATACAAGAATATTGCGATCATGGCTAGAATCACTTGTGGTTCGCGGAGTGTGCTCAGTAATTGGCCGGGTTCGTTTTGGTTGTCGTCACCAATTGAGTCCGGAACAGATGAAAATTTAAAGAACAACGCAGCCAAAACAAAAGTGGCGCCAAGAATAATGTAAGGCAATTGAACAGCCGTGAGGTCTAGGGTAGCGTCCCCTTTAGGCAGCCCACCAAAGATGGCATAAGAGAGGATCACCGGACCAATGGTGGTACCGAGGTTGTTGATGCCACCCGCCATACTGAGGCGCACATTGCCTTTTGCGGGGTCGCCCATTTGAATAGCTAATGGGTTGGCAGCTGTTTGTTGTAAAGAAAAGCCTAAACCAACAATGAATAAACCACTAAGGAGCAGCGGAAATGAGCCTCCATTGGCCGAAGCAGGAATGAAAAGAAGGGTGCCGGCAGCAGAAATCAAAAGGCCAAGGGCCAAGCCATTTCTGTAGCCAATTTTATTAAGGATGTCTTGTTTGAGCACACCGGATATACCGAAATAAATCAGCGACCCCACGGTATAAGCTACATAAAATGCGAATTCGATGAGCTGAGACTGTAATTGAGTTAAGGTTAGGGCTTTCTTAAAAACAGGAATAAGAATTGAATTTGAAGCAGCTACAAAGCCCCAAAAGAAAAAGATGACGATGAGCGTCCCGAAGGCGCTGTAATTTGTTTTTTGCATGGTAGTCGTTAAAGTTTTGGTCCAAATTACAATAATTTGGTTTTAACCGACGTTTTGCTGTGCAATTTTTTCTTGATCGAGCTTAAAAATGGTAGAGATGGTGCGGATGATAGAGGAGGTATCAAAACCGCAGTCGGCCCAGAGTTCTTCTTGGGTTCCGTGGTGAATATACTCGTCTGGAATACCTAGGCGAATGACTTCTGCTTGGTATTTTTGGTCGACCATAAATTCGAGTACGGCAGAACCAAAACCACCCATGAGGCAGCCGTCTTCTATGGTAATGACCTTCTTGAATTTGGTGAAGATTTCGTGTAAAAGCAGGGTGTCGAGTGGTTTGACAAAGCGCATGTCGTAGTGCGCAATAGAGACACCTGCGCCTTTAAGTTTGTCAATGGCTTCTTGGGCAAAATTGCCGGGGTGGCCAACGGTTAAAATAGCGATGTCGTCGCCGGCAGTTACTTTGCGCCCTTGACCAATTTTGATTTCTTTAAAAGGTGTTTTCCATTCGGTCATGACACCGTTGCCACGCGGGTAGCGAATAGAGAACGGGCCTTGATTTGGCAACTGTGCGGTATACATGAGGTTGCGCAGTTCTTCTTCGTTCATTGGAGCAGCCACCACCATGTTTGGGATCATGCGCATGTAGGCAAGATCATAAGCGCCGTGGTGTGTAGCGCCGTCGGCACCAACCAAGCCGCCGCGGTCTAGGCAGAAAACTACATTGAGGTTTTGAAGGGCAACGTCGTGCAAGACTTGGTCAAACGCGCGCTGCATAAAAGAGGAGTAGATATTGCAAAACGGTACCAAACCTTGGGTAGCAAGGCCTGCACTGAAAGTAACGGCGTGTTGTTCGGCAATACCGACATCGAAAGCGCGTTTTGGCATGGCTTGCATCATGATGTTGAGCGAGCAACCAGAAGGCATGGCGGGTGTAACGCCCATGATTTTCTCGTTCTTTTCTGCGAGCTCTACAATGCTGTGGCCAAATACATCTTGGTATTTAGGCGGTTGAGGCGATTTAGGTACAATTTTGACGATTTCGCCGGTTTCTTTATTGAAAACACCTGGCGCATGCCATTTGGTTGGGTTACCTTCTTCTGAGTATTTGTAGCCGGCACCTTTGCGGGTAATGCAATGCAAGATTTTAGGACCCGGGATGTCTTTGAGGTCGGCCAGAACTTTAGCCAAACCAATGACGTCGTGGCCATCTACAGGGCCAAAATAGCGAAAGTTGAAGGCTTCAAATAGGTTAGACTGCTTGAGTAAAGTGCCTTTCAAGGCATGCGACACTTTTGAAGCAATGGTTTGGGCGTCTGGCCCGAATTTAGAAACCTTCCCGAGTAGTTTCCAGACTTCGTCTTTGACTTTATTGTAGGTGTGAGAGGTGGTGATGTCGGTGAGGTATTCTTTGAGTGCGCCTACATTAGGGTCGATAGACATGCAGTTGTCGTTGAGAATAACGAGCAAGTTGGCGTCTTTTTCAAAACCAGCGTGGTTGAGGCCTTCGAAAGCCAAACCAGCGGTCATGGCGCCGTCGCCAATAACAGCAATGTGTTGGCGCTGTGTTTCGCCTTTATATTGGTTGGCAACTGCCATTCCTAAAGCAGCAGAAATAGAAGTAGATGAGTGGCCAACACCAAAGGTGTCGTATTCGCTTTCCGAACGTTTAGGGAAGCCAGAAATACCGCCTTTTAAACGGTTGGTATGGAAACGCTCGCGGCGCCCTGTTAATATTTTGTGTCCGTAGGCCTGGTGCCCGACGTCCCAGACGAGTTGGTCGTCAGGGGTATTGAAAGCATAATGTAAAGCAACAGTGAGTTCAACCACGCCTAAAGAGGCGCCGAAATGAGAATTGCCGATTTCAGAAATGACGTCTACGATGTACTGACGGAGTTCTTGGGCAACCTGTGGGAGTTGTTCTTCTGTGAAATTCGTGCGCAAATCGCTCGGAACAGTAATTTGGGAAAGGAGTGGGCCGGGCTTGTAGGGGTGATTTGACATAGGAACAAAGTTAAGCGTTTCGGTAGCTATTGAAACACCCTAACGCAGAAAATGTTCAATTAGTGTGCGTTGCTGCTGCGAAGGTTGTTTTTTTCAAGCACAAAAGCGAAGCCCACAAAAAAGAGGACGAGCAGGTTGTGTAGGAAATGATTGATGATGGCTTTGGAAAATTGAATTTGGCTGCCAATCCAGAACAACAATAAGCTCATGCCCAAGTATAGCAAGAATTTTTTCACGTTGTAAGGAATCGGATAGTGGCGCTGTCCGAGCCAATAAGAAAGTAGCATTTGTGTGGCGTATACAATTAAAGTGGCCCACGCGCTGGCCATGTATTGGAACTGTGGAATGTAATAAACGTTGATAGCAATGGTGAGAAGGGCCCCAAAAATTGTAATGTAGGCGCCGTATTGGGTTTTACCGCTGAGTTTGTACCAAATACTTTGGTTGTAGTATATGCCAAGAAAAACATTGGCGAGTAGTAAGATGGGCACTACCTTTAAGCCTTCCCAATAAGCTTCTTTTTGAATAAAATGCTTGAAAATATCGAGGTTCAGACTCACCAATAAGAACACTGCACAAACCATAGCTACAAAAATGTTCATGATGCGCACATAAACGGTATTGCGGTCTTGGTTTTGCATTTGTTTGAAGAAAAACGGCTCGGCAGCATAGCGGTAGGCTTGCAAAATGATTGTAACGAGCATAGCGAGTTTGTAACACGCGCTGTAGATGCCTACTTGAGATTCCGCATAGCTCAAAGTTTCGGGTACAGCTGGGTCGTAGAGTAGGTGCTTGAGTAAAATGCGGTCGAAGGTTTCATTGATAATGCCTGCAAAACCCGCAATGACGAGTGGAATTGCGTAGCGCCACATGCGTTTGTATAGGCTCCAGTCTCGGATAAAAAGTACTTTAAAGATGCTGTCGTAGAGCAAGAGCGGCTTGGCCAAAGACGAAATGAGGTTGGCTAAAAGGATAAACAAGATGCCTTCTTCTGGGCGTTCGGCACTAAAAAAGAAGACCATTGCAATTACGTTGAGTGCAATGTTGAGTCCAATGCTGGTCATTTGGATGGAGGCAAAACGCAGCGCTTTTTCTTCGGCGCGAAGGCGAGCAAGCGGCAAGGCGGTAATGGCGTCTATCATGACGATGGTACCCAAAAGCACTACGTATTCGTTGTGGCCTTCAAAAAGTAAGGCATTAGCGATGTCGTTGTTGAAGTACAGCAGCACTAAATAGAAAAGCCCATTGATACCCACTACCGACCAAAATGCGGCGCTGTAGGCCTTGTCTTTGTCGGCTTCGTTTTGTAAAAAGCGAAAAAACGCGGTTTCCATCCCGAAAGTGAGCAAGACAATTAAAAAGGCAACCCAGGCATAAAGCTCAGAAATGACGCCGTAGTCTGAAGTTTGGGCAAAATAGTAGGTGTGGAGCGGAACCAACAAATAGTTGAGCAGCCTTCCTAAGATGGAGGGCAGGCCATAAATGGCGGTTTGACCAACTAATTTGCGGATGGGGTTGCTCATGGCTTAGCCTCTGAAATTCGGCTTGCGTTTTTCTAAAAATGCGGTGGTGCCTTCTTTGAAATCTTTGGTGCCAAAGCTTTTGCCAAATTCTTCGATCTCTACCTCGTAGCCATTGACGCCACTTGCAAAACCTGCGTTGACGCAGCGAATGGCAGCAGCAATAGCCATTGGAGAGTTATTTAGTATTTTTTGAGCCATTGCTTCGCAGCTTGCCATGAGGTCTGGTTGTTCAACAACTGCATTGACCAATCCCCATTGAAGGGCGTCTTCGGCTTTGAGCATACCAGCTGTAAAAATGAGTTCGTTGGCTTTGCCGCGCCCCACGAGTTGGGCCAAGCGTTGGGTGCCGCCGTAACCAGGAATAACGCCTAGAGAAGTTTCTGGTAAGCCCATTTTGGCGTTGCTACTGGCTATTCTGATGTGTGCTGCCATAGCGAGTTCAAGGCCGCCGCCAAGTGCAAAACCGTTCACCGCAGCAATAACTGGTGTGCCGAGTTGCTCAATGAAGTCAAAAAGGGTTTGCTGACCAGTTTGTGCGAGCGCGCCACCTTCGGCAATGCTGAAATCGGCAAATTCTTTAATGTCGGCGCCAGCTACAAATGCTTTTTCGCCACTGCCGGTCAGGATAATGACGCCCACATTTGGGTCGGTATCGGCTGCTGCTAGTGCGGCGTGGAGTGCGGCAATAGTGTCTTTATTGAGTGCATTGAGTTGTTGTGGTCGGTTGATGGTCAAAAAGGCAATTTGATTGCGGATTTCAGTCAGGATAAGCGCTTCCATAAGATAATTTTTCTGCGATAAAGATAGTTAGAATAATGTAGATGGTAGGTTTAGTGCGGAATAGAGATCCGAAAAGTTGTGCCTTTGTCGGGCTCAGATTGCAGTACAAATACCTTTCCTTTATGGTACTCTTCAACAATTCGCTTGACCAATGTAAGGCCCAGCCCCCAGCCGCGTTTTTTGGTAGAGTAACCCGGTTCAAAAATGGTTTTGAATTGTTTGGGAGTAAGGCCCTTTCCGGTATCTGAAATATCGATGTGCACCCATTCTGCCACTTCTTGAATATGAATGCGCAGTGTGCCAATTCCTTCCATGGCGTCCACCGCATTTTTGCATATGTTTTCGACCACCCATTCCATTAAAGAGGCATTGTGCAATACCATTAAAGGGCGCTCACCATTGAGTTCAAACTGCATCTCGACTTTTTGAGAAAGCCGCGCTTTGAGGTAAAGGAGGTTGTTTTCGATAGTGGCCGCGAGATCACCCTCAATAAGTTTGGCCCCAGAGCCAATTTTGGAGAAGCGATCCGTGATCTTTTCCAGACGCTCGAGGTCTTTGTGCATTTCGCGTGGAATCATGGGGTCTATTGCTTGCTGTTCGAGGTGCGCCACCCATGCCATCATGGAGGAAAGCGGCGTGCCCAACTGATGCGCTGTTTCTTTGGCCATACCGGCCCAAACTTGGTTTTGTTCGGCCTTGCGGTACATCGAGAAAAGCAAGTAACCTACAAATACCAACAAGCCCAATACACCAAATTGAAGATAAGGCAACCAAAAGAGTTGCTTCACTTCTTCGCTGTCTTTTAGGTAGAGCAATTTTTTGCTGCCTTTAATCGTTAATTCGATGGGCTGATACCTTGCGGTCATTTCTTGAATGGTGCTTTTGATTTTTGATGGTGACAATTCTTTTTGTGCCAAATTACTGGCTTCAACGCGTTTGGTCTGCGGGTCGTAGAGCAAGACAGGCACTAAGCTTTTTTGGTCTGTGAGGTCGGCGTTAAACGAGCGAATCAAAGAGTCGGAGTGTGCTTGTAAGCGCAGCAATTCTTTGGAGAAACCATGACAAAGGGTCATGTACATGTCCTCGAAAACTTGAATTTGATAACTTCGGCCTTCGGCAATCCAAGATTTTGCCAGTTCTTTTATGGAATCGGAATAAAATTTAGCGCCCGTAAATGAATCGTCTTTAGCGGGTGCTATATTTCTGGATTGTGAAATACTACCGTCATCATTCAACAAGATGAAAGGGATATCTTTGTTTGCTTCAATGATTTCGAGCGCAAAATCGACATCTTGGCTCATGCTGAGGTCTGAAGCGTCGAGAAGTGTTCGGTTGGCCCTGACCACCAAAGCCATTTTTTGACGTTCTTTTTCTTGAAGCGCCGTGAAGATTTCGCTATTTAGGTCTACTAATTCTGCCTTTTTGCGCAAAGCAAGTGCCCATTGGCGCGCTTTTGTGCGCTCTCGGCCGCCAATTTTTTGGATACTTTGGTTGGAGTAAAACAAAGAACCGCCGACTACAGCTAGTGCCAAAATGACAAGTAAGAGTTTCCAGCGTTGTTTGGAGGTGTATAAGTCCATTGAACGAATTTACTGAAAAATTGGCGCTTCAGGCCCCAACACTTCGGATTCTACAACAGCACAAACGTGGTTGAAGTCGAAATGTTGTTGAAATAGCGCCCGATTGAATGCAGGATAGTCTTTCTCAAGTACCTTTTTTATTGCGAAATCCAATGAATCGGAATTCAATGTATCAAAACAGACCCCTCCTTTGTATTTCTCGATGAGTTCTTTGGTTCCGCCGTTGTTGGCACCCACTACCGGGCAAGCAAACTGGAGTGCTTCTATCGTCACCATCCCGACGGTTTCATGGTCTGCGGCCATGATCACCATATCTGCAGCTTGATAAATCAGCGGCATATTTTGTTGAAACCCTGCCCAAATGACGGCTTTGCTTTTGGGGTGCTTTTTTATTTTTTCTTGAAGCGCTAAATAATAGGACGATGGTTCATCAGGAGTGCTTTCACCCACAAATATCAATATTTCATCCGGGTTGGTTCTTTGCGCAAAGCAGTCCCAAACGAAAACTTGTCGTTTTTTAGGATCTATGCGCCCTACCACTAAGATCAGTTTTTGATCTAGGGGCCATTGCAGTTGCATACGAGCTTCTGTTTTGGAGCGTAAAACTTCGGCGTTGAAATTGAGTCCGGATGGAATTTCTTTTACTTTGCTTGGCGCAATTCTAGTTTGTTGTAAAACTTGCGAATGAAGATAGGGCAGAGGGCAAACCCACGTACTTATAAAAGCATAGCGCAGCGTCCGAAAAATTTGAGTGCGCTTTCCGCCCAGTGCCATTTCCATGAAGTAATGTGCCCTTACTTCTCTGCGCGAAAAGAAATGCACTGACGCCGCAATACTTAGTTCGCGGTTGTTTCGAAAGATAAGGTCCTCAAACCCCTGCGTTTTTAAATAATTGGCCAAATGACTTGCAAACCCCCATTGGTAATGTTTTGGTTTTTGTTGTACTATATATATAGGTATGTCTGCTTGCTGAGCAGCGAGATGAATCGGACTCTCTGAATTGACAATAAGTAAGACTTCATGCCCGCGGCTTTGCATTTGTTGTGCATTGCGCAGTTGGTTCATTTCTAAACCGCCCCAACCTTCTGACAAACATAAATAGGCAATGCGTTTCATGATAGTGCTGCGAAAATAGACAGATTTGGCCTAACTTTGCGGCATGGAAGGATTCAAAACTTTACTCCTCAAGCCTTGGTTTGTATTTTTATTCAGCTTTATACTGATCGGCGGCCTCCTCGTTTTAGTAAGCCCCAATTTATTTGAAGGTGAAATTGTTTATGCACAAAATGGCAAAAAATATATCCTTGAGGCCCCATTAAGTTTGGCTTATTTCCTTGGCCTTGGTTACCAAGAAGCTGAAATGCAAGGCGTAGTTGATTTCTACCTCACGCGCAGGGGCTACATGCTAGCGGCAAGTTTGTTGCTTGGTTTTCCAACGCTATTAGCGTATCGCTCTTTTTTGGCCAAGAAGAATAAATAAATTACAGACTTTTTGTGCGTCCGCCGTCGACCGGCACATTGATGCCATTTATATATGATGCTGCTGGCGAAGCCAAAAAGGCAACCGCAGCGGCTACTTCATAGGGCTCCGCAATGCGTTTCATTGGGCTTTCTTGCCCCATTTCAGCTAAAATTTCAGCAATACTTTCTCCCGTTTTATCGGCTTTAACTTTCGCAATTTCGGTGAGGCGCTGGGTATTGGTAGCACCCGGAAGCACGTTGTTGACGGTAATGCCAAATGCGCCTAATTCGTTGGCAAGTGTTTTTGACCAACTTGCAACTGCCCCCCTAATTGTATTGGAAACCCCTAAATTGGGAAGTGGTTGTTTGACAGATGTAGAAATGATATTAATGATGCGACCGTAACCAGCGGCTTTCATGCCGGCAAGAACAGCCTGCATTAAAACATGATTACAAATGAGGTGCTGATTGAATGCCCCTAAAAATTCGCTGATGTCGGCATCTACAATTGGGCCGCTTTTTGGGCCACCTGTGTTATTGATAAGAATTTGGATGTCACCATTTAAATGAATAAAGTTGGTGATAGAAATTTTTAATCCTATTGGATCTGTAAAATCAGAAACAAAATACTGATGGATCTGCCCTTTAGAAATGTCAAGGGTTGCTAGTGCTTGTTGCAAGCGTTCTTCATTTCTTGCGGTCAATACAACAGAAAATCCGTTGTTGGCAAGCTGTTGTGCAATTGCCAAACCAATGCCTTGGGTTGAGCCACAAACAAGGGCGCGGAGAGAAGTAGAAATCATGTCTTTGTAAAACTTATTTTTCGTACAAATAAAATTTTGTATACATTTGCTAAATTACGAATACTAAAGTTATAACTATGAAAAGTTTTACAAGATTAATTCTTACGACTTTTGCAATGCTTACCCTTACCCTTAGCGCAGCTTGGGCACAGGTATCAGTCACTGCAACTGGAGGAACTGCAACTGGTTCATATACCACAGTTAGTGCGGCGTTTGCTGCCATTAACGCAGGAACTCACCAAGGTGTGATCAACCTCACCATTACGGCCAACACCACAGAGCCAGCAGCAGTTGTTGCGTTATTAGGTAGTGGCGGAACGTCAAACTACACGGCGGTTAATATTAAGCCATCTGGTAACGTAACAGTCAACTCGGCTGCTGTTCCAACAAGCAACCGTGGTTTGATTGAATTGAATGGTGCAGACAACGTTACAATAGACGGTGATGACCCTGCAACGGCTGGTGTGCGCAACCTTACTTTTCAGGTAGCTACTTCAGCATCAACAACCATTATTACGGCAGTTATTAGAATTTCATCTTCAAATACATTAGGAACTGGCGGCGCTAATAACAATACTGTTAAAAATTGTGTGATTGTCGGTTCAAGATCGAGTGGTGTTCAAACAACCATGAGTTACGGCATCAATGCCTCTAACTATTCTACTACAAGTTTAGCTACCGGTGCTTACGGTAACTTAAACACAACTATCGACAACAACGAAATTCGCCGTTGTTACCGTGCCATTCATTTGAATGGTGTTTCTACTACCATTCCAAATACAGGGGTGTATGTAACCAATAACATTATCGGTTCTGCAACGTTAGCAGACAACGTTGGTCAGTGCGGTATTTTTGTTTCTTACTCGAATATTACAGGAGGAACCACCACTTCATTAATTGAAGGAAACGACATTCGTTGTGGTGATGTAAGTGCTACAGGAGCCGGTTTTTTATCTACAATTTCTGGTATAGATTTAGGAACAGTAAATTCTGGTATCCGTGTATTAAGAAATAACATTCATGACATCATCCAACCTATCACTTCTGGTTATGGTGCAAATGGTATCAATATCTCAGGTGCAGCGCAGTGTGAGAATTTCTTGATTGCAAATAACATGATCAACAATATTGTTGCATCTAAATATACAACTCTTTTAACAAGTTCATTTGTTGCTAATGGTATTCGTTTTTCTGGAGGTGCTACTAATGCGCGCGTAATCAATAACACTATTGTTGTGAATGCGCCTTTAAATGGTGTAACAGCGAACTACGTTCAGCACGGTGTTTATTGCGTCACTACCATGACGTTCGCTCAGTTTTTAAATAACATTGTTGTCAATAATGGTGTAGGCGCAGGTTCCTATGCAATTTATTCTGGTGCGGTTGCAAACATTTCCACAGCTACTGTAAATAACAATAACTACTGGACGCCTTCTGGCATCATTGGTTACTATAACGCCTCTAACCAAAATACGCTTGCCAACTGGCAGACGGCAACAGGTAAAGATCCCAACACGTTTAACGTAGCACCAAACTTTGTAAATGCCAACGACCTTCACATTACTACCGCACCAACTCCATTAGAGTCTGCGGGTGCAGGTGTAGGCGTTACTTTAGTAACCAACGACATCGACGGTCAAGTGCGCCCAGGTCCGGTAGGATCCGTAAACGGTGGTGCTACCAACCCTGATATCGGTGCTGACGAGTTTGATGCAACACCAATTTTTGCTCCAGTTGTTACGCTTGTGAGCAGCACACCGCAAAACTGTACAACTGCAACTGCGCATGCGGTATCAGTTACAGTTACACCAGGTTCAGGTACGGTTGCTACTGTTGTTTTGGCTTATGCCTTTAATGGTGTGGCTCAAACGCCAATTACCATGACCAATACAAGTGGTACAACTTATGAAGCTACAATTCCAGTTGCAACACCAATCAATGCCGTTGTTACATGGGGTGTTGCCGCATCAAACAGCTTTGCTTTGGTAACACCATTAACCGGTGTTAGCTACCAAGACCAAAGTTTACTTGGCATTTCAGCATATGCAAGCAATACAGCTTCACCGGTTTGTGCAGGCACGCCATCAGGTCTAGTCGTTAACCTCGGTAGCAACAACTTAGCAACTTACGGCATCCCAACTGTTTCTTCACCACTTGCCGATGAAGATCTAGGAAACGTAACTATTTCTCAGGGTGGTGTTGACATCATTAACAACACTTCTGTTATCAATACTTTGACCGGTACCATAGGTACGGCTGCAGGTACAGCCGGAAGCTTTAGTGACTTTACTGCTTTTGGCCCTTACACTTTAAATGCAGGCCAAACTTACAGCTTGAGTTTATCTAGCTTGACAACAGGTACTGCCTACAACAACCACATGCGCATTTACATTGACCTCAACCGCAATGGTGTGTTCACAGACGCAGGGGAGTGTATGTTCTTCCCTGCAGCCAACACTTTAGGTGCGCATACAGAAACAGGAACATTCACAATTCCTGCATCAGCTTTCAATGGTTTAACACGCATGCGTGTTTTCTGTGTCGAGACAACTGCTCCAGGTGCCGCATATATCAATACATTTTTTTACGGTGAATACGAAGACTACGCCATCAACATGGTGTCCACAACCTTTGGTGGTGGTTTGGTACCTGCAATTACTTCTGCAGCTTGGACAGATGGCTCAACTGCATTAGGCACTGGTAACCCTTATACCATCAACCCTACTGCTACTGCAAGTTATACTGCAACAGTTACTGCCTCTGGTTGTACAATTGTTTCTACACCAACAACAGTAACGGCTCTTGCTTTACCAACTGCCCCAGTTGCAACCAACAGTTCACAATGTGGTACTGCAATTCCAACGGCATCAGTTGCGTCTTCTGCAGGTGTAGCAGGTGCTGGTCAATATTTCTGGTATAGTGCTCCTACAGCAGGCACTACACTCCAAACGCCTCCAACAGGTGCTTACACAACTTTCTACACTAATGACTTTACCAACACTACAATTGGTGCGGGTGCAATCTTGTCAGGTGTAGCTTCTTTAACAAACGTAGCTGGTCAATTGCAACTCACACCAAATGCCTTGAATCAATTGGGTGGTATCACTGTCAATGCAGGTGTGAACGCTGTAGCCTATAAAGTTGATTTCGACTTTACAGCAACACCAGCTGGTGGTGCAGATGGTTTCAGCTACAGCTTCGGTGACGACGTCAATGCAAGTTCTACGGCACCAACTGCTGAAAAAGGTTCAGGTACAAAATTGAAAATCAGTTTTGATGCCTATGGCGCAATGCCTAATGCAGCTGGAATTTATTTATTGTACAACAATACACTAGCTGCTTTTGATGCAACAACGCCTGGTGTACTTGGCTACGTTGCCAACACTTCATGGGTTGGTGCTGCAACCAACCATGCTACAATCGAAACCAACGCAAATGGTCAAGTTACTGTTACGGTAAATGGTACGGCTATCTTTACTAACGTTCAATTGCCAGCCGCTTACTTGGCAGCTAACAAAGCTACCTGGAGACACGCAATTGCAGGTCGTACGGGTGGTATTGCGATGGAACATACAATCGATAACCTTGTTATCCAGACTGCAGGTTATGCAGCGGGTACTTCTACTTACCTTGCGCCGATCGCTGCAACTACAACTTTCCACGTTGCTGAAGTTGGAACAAATGGTTGTTTCAGCCCAACTGCGCCTATCGTTGTAACGGTTTCTAACCCTGATCCTGTAGTTTTCACGGCAGGTAACAACCCAGGTATTTGTATTGGTCAGTCATTTACAACTACTGCATCTTCTGTTAACCCTGCATATGTGTACACTTCTACTTTAGCTAACTACGCTGGTTCAGGTCTTTCTGCAAGTGTTGCAGGTACTACCATTGCTACTACACCAACAACAGCAGGTGTATATCCATTTACTGTAACTGCAACAGATGGTATTTGTACAAACGTATCTACCATGACCCTTACAGTAAATGCCTTGCCAGTTATTACAAATGCAACAGCTACGCCAACAACTGCATGTCACAATGCAGTTGTTGACCTCACTGCTTCAAGTATTGTTTCAGGTCCGCAAACACTTCCAGCAGGTTATTGCGCAACCAATAACACGGGTTCTGCTTTGTTCAATCAAGTTACTTTCGGAACGATTAACAATAACTCTACAACAAGTAACCCTACTGCTGCACCGTACTATACAAACTACAGCCTTACGACAAATGTTCAGCCAGGTCTTACCTATCCGCTAACAGTTGTTAACGGCGCAAGTTCTTCTATTATCTCTGTTTGGATTGATTACAACCGCGATGGCGTGTTGGCAGCAACAGAGTGGCAACAAGTTGCTTTGGTGGCAGCAATTAATGCTACCGTTACAATTAACGTAACCATTCCAACAACTGCTCAAATGGGTCTTACCAAAATGAGAATCCGTAGCCGTTTATCTGCGAATGCTAACGGTGCTGGTGATGCATGTACGTCTATGGGTTCTGGTGAAACAGAAGACTACCTCATTAATATCCAAAGCCAGCCAGCTGTTCCTTATAGCTATACTTGGAACTCAACGCCGGTTGTGAACACAATGGTTGGTACTACCGTAGTAACCAACACTACTTCTGCACCAACAACCCAAACTTGGACGGTTACAGCAGTTGAGGCAGCTACAGGATGTGTAAATACAATGACAACAGCTCCAGTAACTATTCAACCAGCGTTCTTAGCTCCAGTTGCTACCAACAGTGCACATTGTGGTCTTCAGGTTGCTACGGCATCTGTTGCTGATCCGAATAACTTTACAACGCCTACCTTCAATTGGTATGCTACACCAACTTCTACCACTGCATTGCAAGCCACAACAGCAAATACCTATGCAGCTTCAGTTGGAACAACTACAACACTTTATGTTACTACCACTAACCCTTCAACAGGTTGCCAAAGTGGCCCTATACCAGTTGTAATTACAGTAGCTCCTGCTCCTGCACTGACATTGTCTTCAGCTACAGCTACGAACTGTTCTACTTCTCCTTCTGGATTAGTTACTATGGTTGATGGCCTTACTAGCTATGACAACTTCACTTGGACAAACGCAGCAACTGTGGCAGGTACTGCAGCAGCAGGTTATACCTTCAACCCTGCCAATGCAACGCCAAATGCACCGGCTGCAACCACAACTTATGTGCTTACTGCGAACCAAACAACAGGTCAGTTGTGTCAGAATCAGGCAACGGTTGTTGTTACAACCAACTCATTGCCTTTGATTACTTCTACAGTAGCTAACCCAACAGCAATATGTTCTGGTGGTACTGTAAACTTGACAGCAGCTAGCTCGACATTTACACCTATTACAGCTGTACCTGGCCCTGCGAGTACGGGCTCAAATACTACCTTCTCTTATCCAACTCCATTTGGCAATTATTGGTGGGGAGCAAAACAACAGTTCTTGTATACTGCTGCTGAGCTTACAGCTGCCGGCTTTACTGCGGGTACAATCAACTCACTTGCTTTCGACGTAACTACACCGGCTACAACAACGCTTACCGATTACGCGATTTCTATGAAGAACACGACGGTAACAGCACTTACAACTACGTTTGAAACTGGCTTGACGCAAGTCTATTTTAATGCGGCTTACACGCCATCTGCATTGACTGGTTTTGCGAACAACACGATTAACTTAACGCCATTCAACTGGGATGGTACTTCTAACGTCGTGATTGATATCTGTTTCAACAATGGATCGTTCACTACCAATGCGGTAGCTACTTGGACGACAGCCTTTACTGGTGCAGCGCACTTCTATAATGCCGATGCAGCTGGTGTTTGTGCCTCTACAACCATTGGTACGGTAACCAATAACCGCCCAATGATTCAGTTTACTGGTACGACAGGTATAAACTACACACCAACGTTAGCTTGGACATGGCCTGCATTGAACCAAAATGGTACAACTGCATCTACTGTAGTTTCTAATCCTGGTACAACGAACACAACAGCAAGTTACACTGTACAAGCTACAAACCCACTTACTGGTTGTTCAGTTACCAATACAACTGCTCCTGTAACAATTTGGGCTTTGCCAACCATCAACGCAGGTAACGATGTGCTTGTATGTAGCAACAACGCAACTGAACAAGTTACTGTTACTGCAACAGGTGCTGGTGCAACAGGTTCTTATGCTTGGACAGCTCCAGTGGCTGGTGTACAAAATGGTGTGCCATTTACGGCATCTGCAACGGGTACATTCAGTGTAATCGGTACGGATGGCAATGGTTGTATCAACTACGATACGCTTCAGTTGACTTACTCTACGGTTCCACCTGCAAACGCGGGCTTAGACCAAGCGATTTGTTTTGGCCAAACAGCTACATTCAATGCAACAGGTTTGGCTCCGTACAACTGGTCAATGACCAACTATACCAATAGTGGTTTAACAGGTGCAGTGAACAATAGCCCGGTTATTGTAGTGACTCCAACTCAGCCTGGAACTTATACTTACCAATTAAACGTTTCTAACGGTGTTGGCTGTACAAACACTGACGCTGCTACATTAACAGTTTGGGCATTGCCTAACGTAAATGCAGGGGTTGATCAAACCATTTGTAATGCTTCGCCAGTTATTCTTGCTGGTTCTGGTGCACTTTCTTACGCTTGGAATAACAGCGTAACAAACGCAACACCATTCTTCCCGTCATCTACTGCAACTTATACTGTAGTTGGTACGGATGTAAATGGTTGTCAAAACCAAGACCAAGTGGTTGTTAACGTTCTTCCACAGCCAATTGTATTGGGTGGTTTAGATCAAACAATTTGTGCGGGTACCCCAATCATTTTGAATGCATCCACTACTTCTGCTACACCTACAGCTGTTACTGGCTTCCAGTGGAGCAACAACGTAACTAACAACACACAATATGTGCCTACAACAACAGGTACATTAACTGTCACAGCTACAGGTGCTAACGGTTGTACCAACCAAGACCAAATTTTGGTTACAGTATTGGCATTGCCTACAGTGAACGCAGGTCAGGACATCACAGTTTGTGCTGGCTTGAGCGCCACACTCACCGCTACTGGTGCTGTATCTTATGCTTGGACAAACGGTGTTACGCAAGCTATTCCATTCTATCCTGCTGCTACTCAAACTTACACAGTTGTTGGTACGGGCGCTAACGGATGTAGCAATAACGACCAAGTAGTTGTGAATGTATCTACTGGTCCTGTGGTTAACTTATCTGCTCCGCAAACAGTATGTGCTAATTCACCTGCTACATTAAGTGCTGCAGTACAGAACGGCCTAGGTGGTTTCTGGACCACAACCAATGGTTTTGGTATCCTTACACCAAATGTCACAAACAGTACTGTTACTTATACTCCTGCATTGAACGATCCAGTTGTAGTAAACCTTAACTATGTAGCCACTAACGCTTGTGGTTCTGCTTCACAAACTACAACAGTAACTGTGTTGCCTATTCCAGTTGTGAATGCTGGTCCAGACTTCTCAGTATGTTCTGGTACATCAGCTACACTTACAGCTACAGGAAATGGTTTCCTTACTTGGACAACACCTAACGTAACCAATGGTGTTGCATTTGTTCCGGCAGCAACAGCTACTTACAACGTAGTTGCAACAGGTTTCAACAATTGTACCAACAACGATCAAGTTACTGTAACGGTCCTTGCTTTACCTGACGTTGACGCAGGAGCTGATCAAACAATCTGTTCAGGCGAGTCAGTTACCTTGAATGGTCAAGGCGCTGTTTCCTACCAATGGACTGGTGGTGCCGCTAACAACGTTGCTTTTGCACCTGCTACAACAGCAACTTATACCGTAACTGGTACTGGTGTGAACGGTTGTGAGAACTCAGACCAAGTAACGGTTGTAGTAAACGCGACACCAGTTGCAACTGTCTCTGTTGTCAATGACGTTACACTTGCTGCTTCACCTGCAGGCATGAATTACACTTGGATCAACTGCGCTTCTGGTACAGATGCACCTAATGGTTCAACTGCTAACTTTACAGCAATTGCTAACGGTTCATACGCCGTTATCGTCACCTCTGCTGAAGGTTGTTCAGACCAATCAGATTGTGAAATCATCGATGCTGTAGGTTTAGACCAAATTGCAAACATCGAGATGTCCGTGAATCCGAACCCAACAGCTGGTGAATTGACAATCAATATGCCAACCGAATTGACCGCTCAAGCACAAGTATTTGACGCTCAAGGCAAACTTGTAATCGATGCCACAAATGTTTCAAATGGTTCGGTATTGAATCTTTCAAACATGACTACAGGTGTTTATATGGTTCGCATTTCTGCTGACGCTTCAGTTCAAACGTTCAGAGTAGTTAAACAATAATTAAACTACACTCAATATTCGAAAGCCACCCTCAGGGGTGGCTTTTTTGTTTAGTTATCGTTACCTTTGAGAACCTTTAAATATTATCATGAGAAAACTATACGTCTTAGGTTTACTTTTACTGTTTTTTGGCCAAATGGGTTGGTCACAATTTATTCAGATTGGAACCGGTACCACTTCAAGTTATTTAAGTGGGCCAATTTATAGAAGTGCTGCCACTTCAACTTTTAACTGGTCTAAATACGCTTATATTTATACAGCTACTGAATTGGCTGCTATTCCAGCAGGTTCAATGATCACCCAAATTGAATGGGAAAAGGCAGCAGGCACGATAACTGCCCCTAATAATTTTGAGATACTATTAGCCAATAACTCGGCTACTGTGCTCACTACCGCCACAACCTGGGGTGTAGTTTCTGCTGGGGCAACATCGGTATATAACAGTACAAATCAAGGTTTCATGGGCACTGCACCGGGTTGGGAATCTTATATCCTTACCACACCATTTATTTATACAGGCGGCACCTTGCAGATCATGACAGACCATGTCAAGTACGGAACTGCGAGCGGGGCTGTAAATTACAACCGCACTTTAGCTACGGGTATGGCTATTGGTTGGGCAGCAGGTGCAGCGGGTTCTGCAGCATCTTCGCTTACGACTACTTATGGCAACAACCGCCCGAATATCAAAATTCATTATGTGCCAGGAACGGCCTGTACAGGTGCAGTTACAGCCGGCACGGCTGTTTCTTCGGTGCCTGCAGTTTGCCCATCTGTGCCTTATTCGGTTTCTTTAACCGGAAGTACTTTGGCTTCAGGCATCACTTACCAATGGCAGTCGGCTACAACAGCTACTGGTCCTTTTACAAATATTGCTGGTGCAGTGAACAGCAGCTACCAAGCCACTCAAACGGTTGATACGTGGTATCAATGTATTGTGACATGTACTGCTTCTGGTTCTATAGACACCTCTACAGTTGTTGCGGTAACCACGAATAGTTTTTACAATTGTTATTGTACAAGCGGTGCTACGGCCACTACCTATGGCGATATCCAAAGGGTGGAGTTGAATACCATAGACAATAGTTCTTTGGGTTGTAATGGCACTTATTCAGATTTTACGAGTATTTCTACTTTACTTTCTCCAGGGGTTACCTATCCAATGGAGTTGGACTTAATGAACTGCAGTGGCGGAACCTATAACTACGGAACGCGCGTCTGGATAGACACCGACCACAACGGTCAGTTTGATACCTATGAGCTTCTTTATGATGCGAGCAATTCATTGCCTTCATTGGTTTCTGTGAACGTTCCTTTTAACATAACGGTACCGTCTACAGCACTTTCAGGCATGACCAGAATGCGAATTGTCATCATTGAATCAAATGCAACACCGCCAGCCTGTGGCACCTACACTTGGGGTGAAACGGAAGATTATATGATCAATATTTCAGCACCACCAACCTGTCCGCAACCAATACTTTTGAATGTAGTAAGCTCAACGTTGAACCAAGCAGTTATTGACTGGACCCCAGGGGGATCAGAAACGCAATGGCAAATTGAATACGGCCCGCAAGGGTTCACGCCTGGAACAGGAACATTGGTTTATACAACAGCACATCCTTACACTATTAGTTCATTAACGCCATATAGCTTCTATCAAGCGCGCGTGCGTGCGGTATGTACACCAGGCGATTCTTCATTTTGGTCACCAATGGTTTCATGGAATACCTACAACCAAGGGCAGTATATCACCTGGGACAACGAATGTCCAGCTACAGGTTTCATGGATATCAGCGCTAGCCCAACGGCTACTTATACCAATATTGCCTATTTAGGTGAAATTGGCGTGACCCTTCCATTCCCACTTCTATATCAAGGAACCCTAATTACTACCGCAACTATTGGCAACACAGGAGGGATGAAATTAGGCACTACTACCGCCGCAGTCAACTTAGTAATGGAGCCGGGCAATGGTTTATATCCTTTCGTGCAGCAGCTTGCACAATCTTATGCTGTAGGCGGTGGTATTTATTATGAACAAGTTGGTACATCTCCGAATAGTAAATTTGTGGTTCAATGGAAAGATATTCCGCATTGGAACTCACCGATTTTCCCGAACGGAGCCACTTTTGAGCTCATCATCGACGAAGCAACCCAAGAAATCTATTACGTGTACGACGATGTCATTATGGGCAACCCAACAGCTTGGGACTTCGGTGGCGACGCAGAAATTGGCGTTCGCGGCGCGCAGAACATTAATGTTTCAATGAACAACCAAGCGTATTTACAAAACAACAGCTGTGTGCATTTCTACTACGTGAACTGCCCAAACCCTGTTGCTTTAACAACTACTTATTTGTTCCCTAACGAGGCTGCCTTTACCTGGACGGCAAGTGCTGCTGGTGAAACATCTTGGACGGTTGTTTATGGCCCAGTAGGTTTTGACCCGCTCACAAGTGGCACTACTTTAACGGTAACTGCAGCTTCAGTTCAACTTTTGAACCTCATTCCACTTGGCAACTACGACATGTATATCTACTCTGCTTGTGCAGGAGGTTTGCAAAGTGCTGGTTTGTTCTACAACTTCCAAACGCCACCAATTTGTTCTAACCCAACTGCCTTTACAAGCGCAGCAGGTGTAGATAGCCTTATGAGCAGCTGGAGCTGGAGCCCGTACACGAGCTTCTATCCTTCTACAGGCTTTAACTTACAAGTGGTGGCGCAAGACTCTGCGCTTTATACGGGAACGGTTTATGCTCTAGACAACAACTTTACGGATACCACCACAAATGCGGCATGGTACCCAGGCCAAGCAGTTCAGGTGTATGTTCAGGCAGTATGTGGCCAAGACACTTCAGCTTATGTGGGCCCAATTAGCTTAATTATGCCAATCAGCAACGACAACGCATGTGGCGCACACCCAATTACAGTTGGCGCCCCAGGTTTGTTGTACAACAACACCGGTGCTACGGTAAACGCTGAAGAATTAGGCATTGTACCACCAGTAACAGGTGCACAAACCACCACAGGTTGGGCCAACAACACGCTAAACCACACTACATGGTTTAAGTTCACAGCACCAGCATCTGGTAATGTGCGCATCGATGCAACAGGCGTAGCCTACAACGGTCAAATAGGTGTATACTACGGCACAGACTGCAGCATCTTACCAAGCTTCACTTTAGAGGGCGCCAACGACAACGAAATCGACGGCACTTCAGAAGCACCAAACTTCACGGTTTGTGGCCTCACACCAGGCGTAGAATACTACCTCATGCACGACGGTTCAGGAACTGCAGGCACTTACACCATTGAAATCAGCGAAGTAAGCGTTTACGCAGGGGTAGAGGGCGAGGTGCTCGAGATCTGCTACGGCGAAAGCGTGAACTTGTTTTTAGGCATTGCCAACTATGCTTTAGGTGGCGAATGGTTGGCTACTTCACCAGCAGTAGTGCTTCAAGGCAACACTTTCAACTCTACAGACTACGCTTCTCAATCATACACCTTCAACTACGTTGTAAGCGATGGTTGTGCAGTAGACCAAGCAACGTCAACCGTTATTGTTTATGCAGCACCAAGCGCTGGCGAAGACGGCAGTATTACGGTTTGCTTGAACGAGCCATTTGTACTTTGGAATGGCCTTTCCGGAAACATCGACGCTAACGGAACATGGTACAATGCAAGTAATGTTGCTTTACCAAATGCTCAAGACACCTCAGGTGCTTTGGCTGGCCAGTTCAATTACGATTATATCGTGACAAGCCCTGTTTGTCCTAGCGATACCTCTAACGTCTTGATTATTGTAGATGGTTCTTGCGACTTTACTGCTTCTATCGCAGAAAATGTAATGGGTGTTTCTATGTATCCGAATCCAACTTCTAGCTTGCTTTACATTAGTAAAACACAAAGTGGCTTAGCTTCACTTGAGTTATTGGATTTAAATGGAAAAGCATTGCACCAACAAGTCATGGATCAGCCCCTCACCCTGGATCTTTCCAACTATCCAAAAGGACTCTACATGGTAAAAATCCAAATGAATGGTGCGAGTGTCATCGAAAGAATCGCTGTTCAATAATTTCAATCACAACAAGCTATGAAATCAATTATATATCCAATTCTCAGTGCTGTAGTTTTCTTTTTTGGTAGCTACGTAAATGCCCAAACTGTTATCTCAACCAACTTTACCAACAATAATGGTTCAAGTATGGTCACTTTCAATTTTCAGAATACGAATACGAATGACGTGATCATTACTGAAGTTGCATCGGTAACGGGTACAACTGGTGCAAATACGGCAACACTTTGGTACAAGCCAACGCCGATCAACCAAACAACAATGGTTGTGAGTACTGCTAATGGCTGGACACAAGTTGCCGCACAACCTTTTACAGGTGTAGCCAACACAACCACAAATATTGGTCAACCAATGCTAACGGGTCTTAACTTGATTATTCCTGCAGGTACTACTTACGGTTTGGCCTTATCACTCACTAGTGGCCTACGCTATTCAACTCTCACCGCAGGAGTCTATCCTTTTGCTGGAGGTGGTTGTAATTTGATCACAGGAACAGATATCGGCTTTGGCGGAACCTTAACAAGTGGTATCAATAACCGTGGTTTTTTAGGTTCAGTTTCTTTTATTTCAGGTACGGCATGTACCGGAACGCCAAATGCGGGAATAACTTCTACTAGCGTTAATCCAATTTGTCCGTCAGTGCCATTTAATTTAAGCATGGCCAACGCAACATTCACATCGGGGCTTACCTACCAATGGCAATCTTCCTCTTCCGCTTCAGGCCCGTGGGCAAATATACCCGGAGCAAATACTTCAAGTTATATAGCAAGTCAAACGGTTGATACCTGGTACCAATGTATCGTCACTTGTTCTGCAACTTCTTCATCCTCCACATCAGCGCCCCTTTTAGTAACGACTAGTAGTTTTGTCAATTGTTATTGTGCGAGTAATGCCACGAGTGCAACGAATACTGATATTTTCAATGTTACCGTGAGCACCCTCAACAATACTTCTACCTGCGGTGTGGTTGCGCCAGGCCCTGGTTCTATACTTAATCAATATTCGGACTTTACAACGGCTGTAACCCCTCCAATCTTAGCTTCGGGTGTATTTTATCCGTTTTCTGTTGAAGTAGGTACCTGTGGTACAAACGTTAACAACTGGACCAAAGCATGGATAGACTTCAACCAAAATGGTTTATTTACCGATCCAGGAGAAGAAGTTTATTCTTCAGCTGTAGTTACCCTAGGCCCGAGTTTTCAGACAGGCGTTATTTCCATACCAACTACAGCAACTCCCGGTATTACACGTATGCGTGTTGTCACCAATCAAACCTCTGTGACAACTGCTGTTACTCCTTGTGGCACCTATTTCGGTGGCGAAACTGAAGATTATTTCGTTCAAATTGTAGCCCCACCAACTTGTCCACAGCCACTTGCGCCAACATTGGTAAGTGCTACGCTTAACAATGCGACAATTAATTGGACGCCAGGCGGTTCAGAAACACAATGGCAAATTCAGTATAGCACGCAAGGTTTTGCGCTGGGTTCAGGTACTATTTTAAATGTAACTGCTTATCCGTATACCATTCCTGGTCTTACACCATATAGTTTCTATCAGGCGTATGTCAGAGCAATTTGTGGACCTGGAGACACCTCTTTTTGGACGCCTTCGGTATCTTGGAATACTTACAACCAAGGGCAGTACATTGCTTTTGACAACGAGTGCCCGAGCACAGGTTTTATTGATATCTCTTCTGACCCAGCTGCAACCAACACCAACTTAGCCTATTTAGGTGAAACAGGCGTTACGCTTCCTTTCCCGCTTTTGTATCAAGGCACACTCTTTACCACCGCAACAATTGGTGCAACGGGTGGTGTGAAATTAGGCACCACAACCGCGGCTTTGAATTATGTGATGGAAGCCGGGAATGGTCTTTACCCGTATATTCAACAACTATATTCTGCGTACCCTGTAGGAAGTGGTGGTGTTTATTACCAGCAAATTGGCACTTCACCGAACAGTAAGTTTGTTATCCAATGGAAAAACTTACCGCGTTGGAACTCGCCGATTATCCCGGACGGCGCCACTTTCGAGCTCATCATCGATGAAGCAACGCAAGAAATCTATTACGTGTACGACGATGTCATTATGGGCAACCCAACAGCTTGGGACTTCGGTGGCGACGCAGAAATTGGCGTTCGCGGCGCGCAGAACATTAATGTTTCAATGAACAACCAAGCGTATTTACAAAACAACAGCTGTGTGCATTTCTACTACGTGAACTGCCCAAACCCTGTTGCTTTAACAACTACTTATTTGTTCCCTAACGAGGCTGCCTTTACCTGGACGGCAAGTGCTGCTGGTGAAACATCTTGGACGGTTGTTTATGGCCCAGTAGGTTTTGACCCGCTCACAAGTGGCACTACTTTAACGGTAACTGCAGCTTCAGTTCAACTTTTGAACCTCATTCCACTTGGCAACTACGACATGTATATCTACTCTGCTTGTGCAGGAGGTTTGCAAAGTGCTGGTTTGTTCTACAACTTCCAAACGCCACCAATTTGTTCTAACCCAACTGCCTTTACAAGCGCAGCAGGTGTAGATAGCCTTATGAGCAGCTGGAGCTGGAGCCCGTACACGAGCTTCTATCCTTCTACAGGCTTTAACTTACAAGTGGTGGCGCAAGACTCTGCGCTTTATACGGGAACGGTTTATGCTCTAGACAACAACTTTACGGATACCACCACAAATGCGGCATGGTACCCAGGCCAAGCAGTTCAGGTGTATGTTCAGGCAGTATGTGGCCAAGACACTTCAGCTTATGTGGGCCCAATTAGCTTAATTATGCCAATCAGCAACGACAACGCATGTGGCGCACACCCAATTACAGTTGGCGCCCCAGGTTTGTTGTACAACAACACCGGTGCTACGGTAAACGCTGAAGAATTAGGCATTGTACCACCAGTAACAGGTGCACAAACCACCACAGGTTGGGCCAACAACACGCTAAACCACACTACATGGTTTAAGTTCACAGCACCAGCATCTGGTAATGTGCGCATCGATGCAACAGGCGTAGCCTACAACGGTCAAATAGGTGTATACTACGGCACAGACTGCAGCATCTTACCAAGCTTCACTTTAGAGGGCGCCAACGACAACGAAATCGACGGCACTTCAGAAGCACCAAACTTCACGGTTTGTGGCCTCACACCAGGCGTAGAATACTACCTCATGCACGACGGTTCAGGAACTGCAGGCACTTACACCATTGAAATCAGCGAAGTAAGCGTTTACGCAGGGGTAGAGGGCGAGGTGCTCGAGATCTGCTACGGCGAAAGCGTGAACTTGTTTTTAGGCATTGCCAACTATGCTTTAGGTGGCGAATGGTTGGCTACTTCACCAGCAGTAGTGCTTCAAGGCAACACTTTCAACTCTACAGACTACGCTTCTCAATCATACACCTTCAACTACGTTGTAAGCGATGGTTGTGCAGTAGACCAAGCAACGTCAACCGTTATTGTTTATGCCGCACCAAGTGCTGGCGAAGACGGCAGCATTACGGTTTGCTTGAACGAGCCTTTTGATTTGCTAACCGGAATAGGCGGTAATGTAGATTTAGGCGGTACTTGGTACAACCCAAGCAACCAAACATTGCCAGGAAGCCTAGATACTTCAGGTTCGTTGGCGGGTCAGTACAATTACGATTACATAGTAACGAGTACAATTTGTCCTAACGATTCTGCAAATGTGATTGTCATCGTAGATGGTTCTTGCGACTATACTGCTTCAATAAATGAAGTTGCAGCACAGTGGGAAATCTATCCTAACCCGACATCCACAATTCTCTCAGTTGCCAATTATTCAGGCTTAAACGTTTTACAGCTAGAAGTCTTGGATATCAATGGAAAGGTCATATTAACTTCAAAATCAGTGCAGCAAGTTCAAAACGACATAGATGTTACGCAGCTTCAAACTGGTATGTATATCGTCAGAATGAAATTCGAAGCTCAAACAGTGAGCAAACGTTTTATTAAACAATAAATCATTTGTAAAAATCATATTGTTCATAAAGGGAGGCAGAGCCTCCCTTTTTTGTTTGATAAAAAATCTTACATTTGAATGTCTAAAACTATAAATTCTTAACTATGATGAGAAAACTTTACCTCAAACTGTTCTTTCTCGTATTTTCAGCTCTTGGCACCAGCGTTTTTGCGCAGTACTGTACACCTACATTTTCCAGTGGGTGCTCTTTCGGTGACCAAATCCTGAATTTCAATACAACGGGAGGCGTAAGCAACATAACCAACAATAATTCTGGTTGTAGTGCGGGTTATTACCAGTATTTTACAGGCCAAGCGGTATCTCAATTGCAAGGCCAAGATGTCACACTTAACATGCAAGCTGGCCCAACATGGGGTCAGGGCTTTAAGGTCTGGATTGACTGGAACAATAACCTTTCTTTTGCAGATGCAGGAGAATTGGTTTATACTTCGCCAGGGTCAGGTATTGCAGTCAATAGCGCTGTAGTAACGGTTCCTTTTTCTGCAACTGTTGGCACTGTTCGCATGCGAGTTGTTTGTAGTTATGCAGGAATTCCGCCTGCAATGGATGGCTGTCCGGTTAACCAATTTTATGGCGAGTGTGAAGACTATGACTTCGTTGTTTTGGCTTCAGCTGCTTGTTCTGGAACACCAACTGCGGGTACAGCAATAACATCATCAACTTCTATTTGCCCAAGTGTCAATTATACTCTTTCTCTCGCAGGCGCTACGCTTGCAGCAGGTCTTTCTTATCAATGGCAATCTGCTCCAAGCGCAACTGGTCCTTGGACAAATATTCCGACAGGCACAACGCCTAGTTTTATAACCTCTCAAACTGTAGATACCTGGTATCAGTGTATAGTTACGTGTTCAGGGCAAAGTGCAACTTCTTCGGTGGTAGGCGTTACTACGAATTCTTTCTTGGCTTGTTACTGCACCAGTGCGGCAACTTCTACCTTTGACGAAGAAATTTTGAATGTAACTTTAAATACGCTTAATAATTCCTCAACTTGTGGTGTAGCTGCACCAGGGCCAGGGTCAGTTGCAAGTATGTATTCTAACTACACTACTTTAACACCAACTATTCTTTCTCCAGGAGTTGTTTACCCTCTTTCTGTAGAGATTGGAACTTGTAATGGTAATTATACAAATTGTACCAAGGTATGGATCGACTTCAACCAAAATGGTTTGTTTACCGACGCAGGAGAAAACGTTTACAGTTCACCAGCATCTTCCGTAGGCCCACATTTTGAAATTGGCAACATCACCATTCCATCGGGTGCAATCTCTGGCAATACAATGATGCGCGTTGTCAACGTAGAAACTTGGGACCCAGCTAACATCAACCCATGTGGCACTTACACTTGGGGCGAGACCGAAGACTACCTCGTCAACATCTCTGCCCCCCCAACATGTCCGCAACCTACTAACTTCTCTTTGATCCAAGCAAACAACTCTTCTGCGCAAGTAGAGTGGGTAGCTGGTGGTTCAGAAACACAATGGCAAATTGAATACGGCCCACAAGGTTTTGCTCCAGGTACTGGAACCAACGTAATCGTTACAACTAACCCTTATACGATTACTGGTTTAAATACCAACTCATTCTACCAAGCTTACATTCAAGGTATTTGTACACCTGGTGATACCTCTTATTTTACACCGCCAGTTGCATGGAATACTTACAACCAAGGCCAGTTTGTAGATTGGGACAACGCTTGCCCAACCAACGGTTTTGAAGACATCGCTGGTTTTGCAACCAATGCCAACTTAACAGACGATTCTGAATTAGGCGTTACACTTCCATTTACATTCTTATATCAAGGCATCCTCATGAATACCATGACAATTGGTAACAACGGCGGAGTAATTCTTGGTTCTACAACAGCCCAAGTGAATTACAACATGCCTGCTTCTGGAAATGGTTTGTTCCCCTACATTCAAGATTTAGGTACAGCAATTACACCAAATGGCGTTTATTATGGTCAAGTAGGAAATTCGCCAAATGCCAAATTCATTGTCCAATGGAACAACGTGCCTCACTATGGTTTCCCGACACCAACAAATGGCGCGAGCTTCCAGTTGGTAATTGAAGAGGCTACAAATGAAATCTATTATGTCTATGACGACGTTGAAATGGGCAATACTGCCTGGGACAACGGCGCCGATGCAGAAATTGGTTTGCGTGGTCCGAACAACGTCAACGTTTCTATCAATAACACGGCTTATTTACTTGATAACAGCTGTGTTCACTTCTACTACACGAACTGTCCGAAGCCAACAACATTTGCAACAAGCTATGTTGCCCCAGACGAAGCCATGCTTACTTGGACAGCAGGCGCGGCAGCTGAAACCAACTGGACCATCATCTACGGCCCAACTGGTTTTAACCCAGCAACGGGTGGTTTAACAGCTAACGCTACAACCAATTCTGTGGTTTTAACAGGACTTAACCAATTGACGGCTTACGATGTTTATATCTATGCAGATTGTGCAGTTGGTTTACAAAGTTTGGGTTTGGAAGGCAGTTTTACAACGCCTCCTTTCTGCGCCAACCCTACCAACTTGCTAGCAAGCACTGAGGTAGACAGCCTTATCTCTTCATGGTCTTGGACGCAATATTCTGCGCAATACCCTTCAACGAGCTTCAACCTTCAGATGACGCTTCCAGGAGCAGCACTTTACAGCGGCACCATCTATAACCTCAACAACAACCTTACCGACACAACTTATGACAGCGAATTCATGGCGGGTCAAACATTTGATGTCTATGTTCAAGCTGTTTGTGGACAGGATACTTCTTTCTATGTAGGTCCGTTCAATGTGGTATTCCCACTTACAAATGATACAATCTGTGGTGCTCAAACAATTCCTGTAAATGGTCAAATGTATATGTTCAACAACACGGGTGCTACGTTTGATGTAGCTGAATTGGCTATGGTGCCGCCAGCAACAGGTGCACAAACCACAACAGGTTGGGCCAACCAAAACCTAGAAATGACCACATGGTTCAAGTTTGTGGCACCGCCTTCAGGAGCAGTTCGCATCAATTGTACTGGCGTTTCTTACAATGGTCAAATGGCAGTTTATGGTTCGCCAAACTGTAGCAACATTGCTGGCTTCCAAATGATGGCAGCTAACGACGACGACCTCGGCGGAATGAACCAAGCACCAAACTTTACCGTTTGTGGTATGACGCCAGGCACAGAATACTACATGATGCACGACGCATTTAACTTCACAGCTGGTAACCATGCAATTCAACTTTACGAAATCGTCCTTGATGCAGGGGTAGAAGGTGAATTACTAGAGGTATGTTACGGAGACACCGTTAACTTATTCTTAGGTATTGCAAACTACCAATTGGAAGGCACATGGTCTGAAACAACACCAACATTAGGCTTGAATGACAACCTATTCAACACAAACGGCTTGGCTTCAACAATGTATGAGTTTACCTATACGGTTCAAGATGGTTGTGCTTCAGACGCTTCAAACGCTTACTTACAAATCTATTCAGCACCTAACCCAGGTGTTGGCGGAACAATCAATGTTTGTTTGAATGAGCCTTTCAACTTGGTTTCTGGCATCAGTGGCCTAGTTGATTTAGATGGTGTTTGGTACAACAACACTTCTATGCAAACGCTACCAAGCTCAGTAGATACCTCTGGTACTACAGGCGGAAACGTAACGTATACATATACAGTGAGCAATGGCATTTGTCCAGATGAATCTACAACTGTTACTGTTGTGGTCAACAGTGGTTGTGATTTCACAGCTGGCATTGAAGAACTTGCAACTGCTTTTGAAATGGTGCCTAACCCAACAAACGGCCAAGTAAATATCACATGGTCGGCGAGTGCTTCAGGATCCATTTTGATCACTGATTTGAACGGAAAAGTATTACAAGCAATTCAAACAGTTGGCCAACAAACTACAATTGATTTGAGTAACTACACTCCGGGTGTATACCTTGTGACACTTCAAGTGGGTGAGCAAGTCAACACGCAACGCATCATCAAACAATAACATTCTGCCTTTAAAGCATATCATATGAAAACAAAAATTCAATCATTATTTACGGCATTGCTGCTCCTAGTTGGGGCAGTAAAAAGCCAATGTCTGATGCCTAACCCTTACGGTACGGCTACAGCTCCAACTGTTGGGGTAATCAATATTTCAACGTGTTCATTTTATGGGGAATACTCTACGATCAATGCCGTTCAAGCAGCTACTACCTATATTTGTACGGTTGCTGGTCCGGGTTATGTAACCATAACGCAAGGTTCACCAACGGGTCCAATTATCGGGTTTGGGATGTCGCCTTTAACATGGTCATCTACAACTGCCGGTACTTATTACGCACATTGGGCGCAAGATGCGGCTTGTGGAACTTTAGTTGCTTGTCAGACCTCTACAATTGAATATGTTGGTCCATCTGCGGCATGTACAAATCCTGTTGCTGCAGGTGCTGCCCAGTCTAGTCCTGCTTTGGCTTGTCCATCCCAAAACTTTAACCTTTCATTGAACGGCGCAACTTTAGGCTCAGGCCTTAGCTACCAATGGCAAAGTTCTGCCACAACTGGCGGCCCCTGGACGGCTATTGCTGGCGCAACAAACGGAAGTTTGTCTACTACGCAAACAACAGCTACTTACTACCGTTGCGAAGTCATCTGCAGTGCTGGTACGCCAGCATACTCTACAGAAGTTTTTGTCGCGATGAACTCTTTCATGAACTGTTACTGTAATTCAGCTGCCACTCAGGCAGCATTCGATGAAGAAATTTATAATGTAACCGTCAACGGCGGTTCTACTGACCCTTTGTATGCCAATGCCAATGGTTGTTCTACAGCTGCTCCAGGCCCTGGTTCTATATTAGGTGGATATTCGAGCTTTACAACTTTGGCGCCAATCACAACCGTAACAACAGGTCAAACCGTTGCTTTCTCTATTCAACAAGATGAGTGCGATGGCGCTCCCTATTATGCAAATGGAATCGGTGTTTGGATAGACTTCGACCAAAATGGTACTTTTGACAACCCCGCAGAATTGGTTTACATGGATCAAACAACTGTGATGGGCCCACGTACGGTAAATGGATCTATCACCATTCCACCAACAGCATTAACAGGAAATACGGTAATGCGTGTCGTGTGCGCTGAAGGTGCTGCTGCAACTGGTTTCACAATTCTTACACCATGTTTATCATATGGCTACGGTGAAACCGAAGACCACCTTATCAATATTATTGCGGCAAACCCTTGTACGGGTACGCCTAACGCTGGAGACGCTTTGGCTTCTGCAACAACAGTTTGCCCAACAGCACCAGTTAACCTTTCATTAGGTAACGCCACAAATGCTTCTGGAATTACTTTTCAATGGTTGAGCGCTGCTTCAGCAACAGGACCTTGGACTGCAATCGCAGGTGCAAATAATTCAACATATAGCACTACAGTTGCTGTTGATACTTATTTTGCTTGTGTACTTACTTGTACTGCTTCTGCTTCAGCAGATACATCCACGGCTGTTCAAGTGTTGTCTACACCATTCTATCAGTGTTATTGTAATACTGTCAACGCAGGTGGTGCAGGTTCATTGATGAATGATGTATCTTTTGCTTTTGGAGGCGCTAGCTTCTGGAACAATAACACGGAAACAACACAACCTACTGCAAGTCCATATTATACTGCATTTACATCGGGCCCTGCTGTTATTCAAGGTATGGAATACGGAATGGGTGTTACAATTCAAGCACCATCTCTTTACACTGGCGCAATTGTTTCGGTTTGGATAGACTACGACCAAAGTGGTTCTTACGAGCCATCTGAATGGACACAAGTAGGAACAAATATTCCTGGTAACACTACCGGCACAGTGAACATCACCATTCCAATGACAGCCTTAACTGGCAACACCGGAATGCGCGTACGTTCACGTGGTAACTTTAATCAAAATGGGGCAGGCGATGCATGTACCAACATGGGTTCTGGCGAAACCGAAGACTACGTCATCAATATCTTACCAGCGCCAGACTGTGCCAACCCTACCAATATTACTGCTACTTCTGGTGTAGATAGCATCATCACCAACTGGAACTGGTCGCAAACTTTATTGCCGGTAACTGGTTATAACTATCAATTGGTTGAGGCTGGAATGCCATTCTCTACTGGCACAACCTATTCAATAGATGCAAATAGCAACGATACTTTAGTTGATCCTTCATTTATTGCAGGGCAGTCTTTTGAAGTATATCTTCAGGCAGTTTGTGGTCAAGACACCTCTTATTTCATAGGCCCGGTACCTGTAATGTTACCAATGACAAACGACATGATGTGTAATGCCGCAGCAATCCCTGTTGACGGCCACGCCTATATTTTCAATAACACAGGTGCAACTGTTGACCCCTCTGAAGTGGCGGTTGTTCCGCCAGCAACAGGTGCACAAACTACTACAGGTTGGGCCAACCAAAACTTGAACCTCACAACTTGGTTTACGTTTACAGCTCCTCCTTCAGGTAATGTCCGCATCAATTCTACGGCAATGGCTTATAACAATCAAATTGCGGTTTATTCGGCAACAGATTGTTCTATTTTGGCTTCTATTATGATGGAAGCAGCCAACGATGATGATTTAGATGGCAGCAATGCAGCTCCAAACTTTACTATCTGTGGCTTGAATCCAGGAAACACATATTATATCCTCAACGATGCCTTCAACAACACTGCTGGTAACTATGCCATCTCCATTTCTGAAATTGACCTAAATGCTGGCGTAGAAGGAGAAGTGATTGAAGCCTGTTATGGCGACACCGTAAACTTATTTAATGGTATTGCCAACTATCAATTGGGTGGCTTTTGGACGCAAACCATTCCAACCCTTGGCTTACAAGGCTCTGACTTTGTGACTGCAGGATTGGCAACGGTAATGTTCGAATTTACTTATGCTTTGGTAGACGGCTGTGCTTCTGACGAAGTTAATGCATATGTAGATGTTTACCCAGCCTCTAGCGCAGGTGAAAACGGGACCTTCACTGTTTGTAAAAACGAGCCATTCAACTTGGTGGCGGGCTTAGGTGGCACTGTAGACATGGGCGGAACCTGGTATGACCCTAGCAACAACATGTTGTCTGGAAGCATCGATACCGCTTCTAACATTCCTGGTAACTTCAATTACGACTACATCGTGAGCAATGGCGTTTGCCCTGCAGATACCTCTACAGTGCTTGTTGTAGTGGATGCAGGTTGTGACTTCACTGCCGGCATGGAAACCCTCGCAGGCAGCTTTGCTGTGTATCCGAACCCTTCTATAGACATGCTTAATATAGAAAACAGCTTAGGTTTGGTCATCGATCAAATCGAGTTGCTCGACATGAGCGGTAGAGTAGTGTTCGTTGCCCAAAAAGGTGCTTTCAACAACGAACTCGCTCAAATCAGTGTACAAAACCTCACAACAGGGGTTTACACACTCAAAATGACGGCTGGCACACAAACCTTCACCAGCCGCATCATTAAGCAATAAGAAAAACTGAATTAGAATACAAAAGGCGTGCCGAAAGGCGCGCCTTTTTTGGTTATGCACATCCGTAAATATGCTTATTAACATTCTGCATTGGATTTATTTTTTTTGCAAATCACATTCTTTTCCATACATTTGGTGCTTAATTATATTGGATTTATTGGGTTGATTTACAATTCCAACATACTAAACGCACCAAAGTTATTGCCTAACTTATTGTTAGACAGTGCTTTGTCTCGTTTTGTTGTGAGCCAAAAACAGCCTCTTAACCTAAAATTTTAAGAATGAATTTCGAGACAAAAAACATGAAATCGAACGTTAAAAACACAAATTGTTACATGAATTTGCCAAAATCTCATGTTCATTCTTCTACATCTGAATTTAATCGATCAATTATGAATAGATCTGTATTTGCCACTAGTTTAAAAACTTGGTTTTTTACTGGAATGGCTAGCTTTTTCATTGTACTACTTGCAGGCTTAGATGCTAATGCGCAAAATACACCGCCTACGGTATCTACCATAGCGAACCAAACAACATCATGTACTGGAATAAGCCAGCCATTAGCATTCAATATTGGAGACGCAGAAACTTTAGTAGGCAACCTTACTATTACAGCGACTTCTTCCAATACAACTTTAATACCAAATGCGAATTTGGTGATTACCCAACCAAACTCTTCTGGTGCGGCCTCTTTGGCTTATACACCAGTTGCAGGTCAAACAGGTGTAAGTACTATTACATTAACTGTAACAGATGGTGGCGGCTTAACAGCTACTTCTACATTCACTATTACAGTAACAGGCTCTACTATTTCAGCTGTTTCTAACGTTGTTAATGACCTCGCTTGTGGAAGTACAGCAACAGGTTCATTTACCACTACCGTAACCGGTGGTAATGCGCCGTTTACTTACCAATGGTCTTGGTCTGGAACTTTGAATGGAACATATTCAACTACGTTTGCCTCCCCATTGGTTTCACCTTCGCCATCACTTTCTCCGACCAACCTTTATCCTGGTTTCTTCTATCGTTTGACGGTTACTGATGCATGTGGAACTTCATTAACATCGACAGGCGTTCAGCTCAATTCGGTTACTGCCATGACTATTAGTGCAACGTCCACTAATGTAAATTGTTATGGTGCAAGTACAGGTACCATCACAGCAGTTACTACAAACGGTGCTACACCAATCACCGTAACGGCAACGAATGGAACCAATACCTACACTTCGAGTACATTTACATCTTTGGGCTCCAACCAAAGACAATTCCTTTTGTCAAACTTACCTGCAGGTAGCTATACGGTATCTGCTGTTGACGCAACTTCTGCGTGTAATCCATCAACAACGGTAACTATTTCGCAGCCGTCTCAATTGGCTATTTCTGGTACTCAAACAAATATCGTTTGTAACGGAGCGTCCACTGGTGCGGTTGATCTTTCAATTACGGGTGCAGGTTCATCGCCTGCAACTTACACTTATGCTTGGTCTGGCCCTTCTTCTTATACTGCCTCTACGCAAGACATTTCTAGCCGCACGGCTGGCACTTATTCTGTTACCGTTACCGATGCTTGTAACGCAACGGCTTCTGCATCATTTACGCTTACTCAACCTGACCTGCTTTCTGGAACCATAGCCGCCACCAATGTAAGTGCTTGCTATGGCAACACAAACGGCTCAATTGTAGTGAACAACGCTGCTGGTGGAGCAGGAACGTATGAGTACTCCATCAACGGAACTTCTTGGCAGTCTTCAAATACATTCAGCAACTTGGCTGCTGGAACTTATCAAGTGTCTATCCGTGATGCGGCAACAACCACTTGTGTCATCGACTTAGATGGTTCCAATGGCACTATCTTGACGCAACCAAATCAAATCACAGGCACCGTAACTCCAACAAACGTTACTTTATGTTACAACAACGCAAATGGTTCAATTGCTGTTTCTGTTACAGGTGGTTCAGGTGCTTTCGAATACTCAAAAGATAACGGTACTACATGGCAATCATCCAGCACATTTAGCAATTTAACAGCTGGTACCTATCAAATTTCTGTTAGAGATGCGGCCAACACATCTTGTGTTATTGACTTAGACGCATCTACAGGTACAACATTAACACAACCAACGCAATTAACCAATACGAACGCAGTGACCAATGTAGCATGTAATGGCGCATCTACTGGGTCCATTACAGCAACTCCAGCAGGCGGTACACCTGCTTATGCATATCAGTGGTTTACTGGTTCAAACACGTCTTCTCCTATTTCTGGTGCTACCACCGCAACGCTTTCAAGCCGTCCTGCGGGGGCATATACTGTTCAGATTACCGACGCAAGTGGTTGTACAACAACCACTACAAGTACGATTACCGAACCAAGTATCGGATTAATCGCTACACAAGCAGCGACTAATAATGTTTCTTGTTTTGGAGGCAATGACGGATCAACAGGTGTAAATGCACTATTTGGAACGTCACCATACACTTACGCATGGACGGGCCCGGGAACTTACGCTGCAACAACTGCAAATATTTCAGGACTTTCCGCTTCGGCAACACCTTATACTGTCGTCGTAACTGACAACAACGGTTGTACTGAAACAATTTCTGTCACAATTACGCAGCCAACGGCATTAGCAATAGCCACTACTCAAGTGGATGTATTATGTTTTGGCAACTCAACAGGCTCCATCAATGCTACAACTAGTGGCGGAACGACACCTTATAACAGTTTTGCTTGGACTAAAAATGGTTCGGCATATGCCACTACTGAAGACATTAGTGCTTTGGGTGCCGGTACTTATGTATTGACCACTACAGATAACAATGGTTGTACAGCTACAGCAACTGTAAATATTACTCAGCCTTCTGCTGCTTTAACTTTGAGCACTACTCAAGTAAATGTCAACTGTAATGGCAACTCAACAGGTTCAATCGACTTGACTCCAGCAGGAGGCACGTCTCCATATACTTATGCTTGGACTGGATCAGTTACTACACAAGACCTCTCTAACTTGGCAGCAGGTACTTACAATGTAACTGTTACAGACAACAACGGATGTACAGCAACTACATCTGCAACAATTACACAACCGGCTGTTCCTACAGCAGGCGTCATTGCAGGAACACAAACCATTTGTTCTGGCGGGAACCCTGTTGCCTTTACCTCTACAACCGCAGGTACAACAACTATTCCAACCTCAACTCTTTCTTACATTTGGCAAGAAAACACGAATTTAACTACACCATCTTGGACAACTATTGCAGGTGCTACATCAGCTACCTATGATGTGCCAGCTGGCCTTACAACTACAACTCAATATCGCCGCATTACAAATGTGACGTATACTTGGAATGGCTCTTCAAATTCTTGTGAGTCTGTACCAACTACAGCACTTACAGTTACAGTTAACCCTATTCCAGCTGTTACCAATACGCTATCAAATGCAACTTATTGTAATGGCGTTGCAGTTACGGCAATTCCGCTTACTTCTGACGTAACAGGTGCTGTATTATCTTGGACTAATAACACAACATCTATTGGTTTGGCAGCTTCTGGTACAGGAACAATCCCTGCTTTTACTGCGACCAATACTACAAACGCTCCGGTAACAGCAACCATCACCGTGACACCTACTTATACAAACAATGGAGTTACATGTACAGGTACTGCGGTAACTTACACGATTACCGTTAACCCAACTCCTACTGTTAACGCAATTACTAGCCAGTCTTTGTGTGCTGGAGTCAATACAACCGCAGTTACTTTTGCAAGCACATTCAACGTATCTGGTACAACATACAACTGGACGAACTCTAACACCTCAATTGGTTTAGCGGCATCAGGTACAGGAAATATCCCTGCATTTACTGCAACGAATACAACCAATGCCAATATTAACGGTACAATTACAGTTACACCAACAGCAAATGGATGTAACGGTACAGCTCAAACGTTTACGATCACGGTTCGCACGGTTCCAAACGTAGTTGTTCCAGGTGATCAAACCTATGCAACAGGTGCTACAGTTCCAACACAAACATTTACGGGTAACGTAGCCGGAACAGTTTATAACTGGACCAACACCAATACCGCAATCGGTATTCCTGCTCAAGGAACTGGCAACATAGCATCATTTACAGCAACTAATAATACATCAAGTCCGATTTCTGGAACTATTACTGTAACACCTAGCATAAACAGCTGTACAGGTGCGGCACAATCTTACACTATCACAGTTGACCCAACTCCAAATGTAGCCGATCCAGCTAACCAAACACTTTGTGCAGGTGATCAAACAACATTAGTTGACTTCACAGGTACTACAGCAAACACTAACTATACCTGGACGAACAACACACCATCTATCGGTTTAGCTGCGTCTGGTTCAAATGATATTCCTGCGTTCACCGCCACGAATACCACAAACGCAGCGGTAACAGCTACCATTACTGTTACACCACAAGCATACGTTACACAAGGTTACGTATGGGGCGCTGTTTCTGAAACAGGCACACTCACACTCACAGCACCTGCTGGTAAAGTATTTACAACTGTAGCATTTGCAAGTTATGGTTTACCTACAGGATCAAATGGTAATTATGCAATAGGTTCATGTCATTCTACAACTTCATCAACAGTGATGAGTGCAGCAATTGGGCAAAGCGGTTCCTTTAGTGTAGTTGCTAACAACGCAACCTTCGGTGATCCTTGTTCGGGTCCCGGTAAGACTCTTGCGGTTAAACTAGGTTATGGTATTTCTGTAAATGGTCCGTCGCAAGACTTCACCATTACGGTGAATCCTACACCTGTAATTGGTACGCAAGCTGCAACGATTTGTTCAGGTGGGAACTTCTCTGTAACTCCTACTGATGGCGGTGGGAATATTGTACCAACCGGCACAACCTATACTTGGACGGTTGCCGCAAACGCCAATGTTAGTGGTGAAAGCAACCAATCAACACCACAAACAAGTGTTGGCCAAACACTAACAAACTTGACAAATACGGTTCAAACAGTTGTTTACTCAGTAACTCCTGTTTCACCGGTAGGTCCATGTACTGGCGCACCTTACACGGTTACTGTGACTGTTAACCCTGTTCCAGTAATTGCTGCTAAAACCACTACAATTTGTAACAACGGAACGTTTACTGTAACGCCTACAAATGGTACAGATATCGTTCCTGCAAATACCACTTATTCTTGGCCTGCTCCGGCTGCGATCACAGGTATTTCTGGATTGGCATCTGGCTCGAGCGCTTCATTTGTCAGTGGAACACTTACTAACTCAACGAATGCACCGATTGACGTTGTCTACGCAGTTGCACCGATTTCAGGTGCGGCAGGAAACTGCGTGGGTGCAACGTTTACAGTAACAGTAACTGTTTACCCTACGCCTGCGTTGTCTTCTACACTTGCGCCGGCTGCGATCTGTAGCGGAACAACGTTCAGTTATACGGCAACTTCAAATACGCAATTAAACCCAACTTTTAGTTGGTCAAGAGCTGCAGTTGCAGGAATCTCACAGGCTTCAGCTACTGGTTCAAGTGCTAGCATCAGCGAAACACTAACCAATACTACAAACGTACCGGTTTCTGTTACTTATGTTTACTCGATTACAGCAAACGGATGTTCAGCTACGAATAACGTAGTAGTTGTTGTCAATCCAACGCCGGTTATTGCTGCGAAAACAGTTGCGATTTGTAATGTTGGAACCTTCACTGTAACACCTTCAAATGGTACTGATATCGTTCCAGCGAATACTACATATACGTGGTCTGCGCCGTCGGCGATTTCTGGTATCTCTGGTCTTGCAGCTGGTACAAGTGCTTCTTCAATCAGTGGAACACTTACCAACTCTACAAATGCTCCTGTCGATGTAGTATATACAGTAACGCCAACTTCAGGGGCTAATGGAAACTGCGTTGGTGCATCATTCACTGTAACTGTAACGGTAAATCCAACACCGGCTTTATCTTCAACACTAACTCCTGCCGCAATTTGTAGTGCAGCAACCTTTAATTATACTGCAACTTCAGCGACACTAGTTTCTCCAACATTTGCTTGGACACGTGCTGCAGTATCAGGAATTACCGAGGGCGCATCTTCAGGTTCAACTGCAACTATAAGCGAAACATTAACGAACACCACTAACGCTCCGATCAGTGTAACTTATGTTTACGCGATTACAGCAAACGGTTGTTCTGCAACGAACAGCGTGGTAGTTGTTGTCAACCCAACACCAACAGTAAACGCGATTACAAGTCAAACGCTTTGTAACAATGCGACTACCAACGCGGTGACTTTCGCTAGCACATTCAATGTGAGCGGAACAACTTACGCTTGGACAAACAACACAACTTCAATTGGTTTGGCTGCGAGTGGCACTGGAAACATCGCTGCATTTACTGCAACAAACACTTCCAACGCGCCGGTAACAGCTACAATTAACGTTACACCATCTGCAAATGGTTGTGCTGGTTCACCGCAAACGTTCACAATTACTGTTAATCCAACACCTACTGTCAATTCTTTAGCTAATCAAGTATTGTGCGTAGGATCTAACACAACTACAGTTAACTTCGCAAGTACATTCAATGTAAGTGGAACTACATACGCTTGGACCAATACCAATACAACGATTGGTTTGGCTGCGTCAGGTTCTGGTAACATTGCTTCATATGCTACCACCTTACCAACACCATTCAATGTGGCTCAGGTAGGTATGGTGACAGTTACGCCATCTGCAAATAGCTGCCCTGGAACACCACAAACTTTCACTTACACAGTGAACCCAACTCCAGTAATTGCAGCAAAAGCTCAGACAATTTGTACAGGTACTGCCTTTACTATTGCGCCTAGTAATAATATTACTGTAACCCCAATGGAAATAGTTCCAACAGGTACGCAGTATACTTGGACGGTACCATCAAATATTGTTGGTGCTACTAGCCAGTCTACAGCGCAAGCAAATATTTCGCAGAATTTAATTAATGCAACTTCAGCTCCTGTCGTTGTTGTTTATACGGTAACTCCAAGATACACCAATGCTGGTGTTACTTGTACTGGCGCACCATTTACAGTTACTGTAACGGTTAACCCAACGATGACTATTACCAATATGAACACTACAATCTGTACAGGATCTACGTTTGCTATTACACCAGTTGACGGTGCATTAAATGATGTTGTGCCGGCAGGTATTCTTTACACTTGGAACATTACTTCAAATTCAAATATTGCTGGTGCTTCAAACCAGACTAACCCGCAGGTTAATGTTTCTCAAACATTGGCTAACAATGCGGCTACAACGCAACAACAGATCTATACAGTTACGCCACAGTATACGAATGCAGGTTTAACTTGTACTGGTACTCCATTTACGATTACCGTCAATGTATTGAGTGGAGTTCCTTCAGTCAATGTAGGTGCAAACCAAACAATCTGTTCTAACGGTACAGCAAGCTTTACAGTTTCTACTGTAAGCGCTGAGACTGGTTATTGGGCTACAACAGGTAACGGTGCAATTACACCGAACGTTACCAACATTCCAACCATTACTTACAATCCAGCTGCTGGTGAGACTGGTAACGTCAATATCATGTACTACGCTACTAACGCTTGTGGTACAAATAATGATGTAGCTGTTCTTACAATTACTGCGCTTCCAAGTGCAGGTACTATTTCGGGTACAACATCAGTTTGTATCAATTCTACAACTGCATTGAGTAGTTCAGTGGCTGGTGGTACATGGAGTTCTTCAAACTTATCAGTTGCTTCAGTTGTTTCAACTTCGTCAACTACAGGTGTTGTAACTGGTAATGCTGTAGGTACGGCAACAATAACTTATACGGTTACCTCTGGTGGTTGTACAAATACTACCTCCACTACAGTTACCGTTAATAGTCTTCCAACCGCAACAATTTCTGCCGCAGGTTCAACGACCTTCTGTGATGGTGGTTCAGTTACCTTAATGGGCCCTAGTGCACCAGCAGGCATGACTTACACTTATGCATGGAACTTAAATAATGCAGCAATTACAGGTGCTACTTCCAATTCATACACAGCAAGTGCTTCAGGAAACTACACAGTTACAGTAACAAACAACAACGGATGTACAGCTACTTCTGCTGCAACGGTAGTGATAGAAAATCCACTTCCATCGGCAGGTACTATTACTGGCACAGCCTCAGCTTGTGTTGGTTCAAGTTCAACTTTGTTGAATGCAACAGGTGGAGGTACTTGGAGTACATCTAACACTGCAATTGCTACTGTGAATGCTTCTACAGGCGTTGTTACAGGTGTGAGTGCTGGAACAGCAACAATTACTTATACAGTTACCGATGGTAATGGCTGTACGAACTCTACAACGGCTTCGTTTACAGTAAACGGCTTACCTGCATTGTCTGCAATTGGCGGAGCTAATGCATTGTGTGCTGGTTCATCAACTACATTAAGTAATACGACTTCAGGTGGTGCTTGGTCTTCAAGTAACATGTCTGTAGCTACAATTAACCAGAATACTGGTTTAGTGAGTGCTACAGCAGCTGGCTCAACTATCATCACTTACACCGTAATTAATTCTAACGGATGTACGAACAGCGTAACGATGATCCTCAACGTGAACGCTTTACCAACTGCAACAGTAACAGCAGGTGGTAGCACAACAATTTGTGCTGGTGGTTCAGTAAGCTTGAGTGCAAACGCAGGAACTGGCTACACATACCAGTGGAGCAATGGTTCAGCAGATC